>Ga0214542_1005077_pt1 | contig 25444 bp, 11 predicted proteins | sample CNSS1metaG_FD_160096 | JGI IMG/M metagenome (GOLD analysis project Ga0214542, IMG submission 160096) | Root nodule microbial communities from cowpea collected in UCLA plant growth center, Los Angeles, California, USA - CNSS1 | ecosystem: Host-associated > Plants > Roots > Nodule | place: USA...
ATAAGACTCAATTGAGACAACTTAAAAGTAGTTGAAGACCGGTTGAAATTTTTTAACGAAAATGGAAACCTTCGTTAAACCTAAATATTAATAATGTCTAATTAGTAGAGTGAGAAAATTAAAAAAAAAAACGGCACAATTTTAATAATGATTCATCTGTTCTATGTTTCTCTTGTTTTTTTGATAAATTTGTTTATTTTTATCTGTTTTGTTATTTAAAGAATATACAACATTTTATTTAATTATATCCTATACATTGAAAATTTTCTAAATATTAAATATTTTTTAAATAATATATAGCTTATTTAAAATGATTACGTTGAAAATAAAATATTGTTTTCTTTGATTTTGGTGTAAAAAACTTTAAACTACCGGAGAGTATAAGAGTATATTTCTAAGATATTTTTTCATATCGTGATGGCTTTTTGGGATTAATTAGTGTATATATTTTTGTAATTAATTATTTAATGAAGGGTGTTTTTAGCTTATTTACTTGTAAAATGTTTATAACTTGTTATCAAAAGGATGAAAACATATTAATCAAACGAACTATTCAGTGTGTTTCTTTTCTTTAGTCCAACACTTTTATTCGTGGGTTGAGTAAAGTGGACTTCAGAGTCAAGGCCCAAGTCCAATACAAGAGTTTCTTTTCTTCGGTGACACGCCAAGGAGGCCATTTTGGTCATTACACATTTGTTTTTTTATTAAAACCCAAAAAGGAAAAACACCACCAAGTAGAACTCATTTTACTTCATTTCGTTCTCTTCCATTCGATTCGGTTCCCATTTCCCACTACAAACCCTATTCCCCAAATTCTCATCAATGGGTTCCTCCGCGATGGTATTGGACCCGAAGCCCACGTCAGAGCCACCGCCATCGTTCCCGGCGACAAAATCCGACTACCTCCAGGGCGGCTTTGGCGGCGGCGAAACAGACGAGGACGATCTCTACAGCCGCCTCAAGTCTCTCCAGCGCCAGCTCGAGTTTATCGATATTCAGGAGGAGTACGTAAAAGACGAGCAGAAGAATCTGAAGCGAGAGTTGCTGCGGGCGCAGGAGGAGGTGAAGCGGATCCAGTCGGTGCCGCTAGTGATTGGCCAGTTCATGGAGATGGTGGACCAGAACAACGGCATCGTCGGATCAACCACCGGATCCAACTACTATGTACGGATCCTCAGTACGATCAACCGCGAGCTGCTCAAACCCTCTGCCTCCGTTGCGCTCCACCGCCACTCCAACGCGCTCGTCGACGTCCTCCCGCCGGAGGCTGATTCCAGTATTTCGCTCCTCAGTCAGTCCGAGAAGCCCGACGTCACTTATAATGTCAGTTTCCTTACTTTTTGTCCTTTTGACTTGCTGAGTTTAGGTGAATGATGATACCTAGGGTTTTTGGCTATTGCTGGAGTGGTTTCTTTTTGTTTTGATTATCCGTAGCGGTTTGGTTAGGGTTTGTCGATGCTACGTCGCTCTTAATGCTGAATTGGGTTCTTGTGGTTTTTTTCGGTTGCCTCTTGATTAGGGTTTGTTGCGTCTGATGTTTGGGTTGATTGGAAATATTTAAATTGGTTTTTAAGTTGGGGATTGGTTGAACTTTCTTACAGCTAAATGAAAACTTGGGTTTTGTATATGTGGTTGAAATATGGGGTTTCTTGATACTGTGATCACTTTCTTGATATTGTGATCACTTTCTTGATAGTGGGAAATTGCAGACTATCTCGATAGTTTCTTGAAATTATGGGACTTGGTATTGCGGTTTGTTTTTCATTGGTGGGAAATTGGGGTTAGTTTCGATAGTTTCTTGATAATGTGATTAGTTTCTATAGTGGCAAAGCGCGGGTAGTTTTGATAGTTTATAGATATTGTGGGAAATTGTGGACAAATGTGGCCGATAAGGTAACAGTTGCAGCAGCAGACACCCTCAGTACCTTGATGTTTTGAACAAAATTGTAGTTTTAAAAACATGAAGATAATTTTTGTGTTGCATGGTCATGATTTGCTGAAGAGAACGGTAGTTAGGTTTGTGCTATGGTTTTTATGTTTTTTGGGGAGGTTAATTTCTGTATGGAGTGAAATTTGTTCGTGGTGTTCTGGTATGTAGTGTTGCTCTACTATTAAACATCTAGAAAGCTACTTGGCCCCATAAAGGATGTTGATTGTTTCTGAGAGTGAGCGTTGCTGTATTATTAAACATCTAAAAAGCTACTTAGCTTCTTCAAGGGTGTTGAACAATGTTTTAAATAGAAGCCTTTAACACTTGAAAATTGAAAGTCTTTAGTCATTGCAATTTAAGATTAGAAGAATGTTCTTAAATATGAAGCGCGGATTTAATATGATTTAAAATGGAATGGCTGAAGCATATAGGTTTTAGTTACTACTATTACTATTGTCTATGAAGCACGGACACAACACAGCTCTTCAAAAGGGTGGCCCTGTGTTCAACGTGGACACGCCAGAGACACTTTGTTAAAGTGTCAAATTTAGAAAATGCTTTTTGCGACTCCAGAACAACTCTGTCATAGCATTATATTGGCCATACACAATGATTTTTTGCAATTTTGTAAGTTTTTCTTGTAATTATAGAAATAAGGAGGAGATCCTATATAATCAGGTATCTAGACTGGACTATGTACGTATTACTTTTACTAGGAACCTTTTTTTTTATTCTCGTTTGATGAATTCATTCATTGTGGAATTTTTAAAATTGTTACTTTGTCTTTGGATGAACCTTAGCTGGAGGTGTCTTTTTCAACGATCAAGATGAAAGGTTGAATTGTCCTAAATGAAATAGTTTCTCTTTTCTCTTTTTGGATTTTAGATAGATGGATTATATCCATTTTTGTATCAGGCAACAATATGTTTATATTGTTATATTTGATTAACTTTTTTATAAATGATTTTGAATATATAAATCAATTTAAATGGTTAATAATATGGAGATTAAGTGTTGCAGTGCTGGTGTCTGGGCTTCATAGCTTCTGTGTCTTATGGTATAAATCTTAGACATATGATAACAAGGTGATGGACTTTCCTTTGGTTTCTGTGTCTTATGGTATACATGTAGAAAGCAACTTGGCCTCTTCGAGAATGTTGAATAATGTTTTAACTGGAAGCCTTTTAGAGGAATTGAAGTGTCTCGGTTTAGTCATTGCAATTAAAGATTATTTTTTTTTCCTAACTTCAAGACTTAATTAATAACCCATAAACACACTTGGTGGTTTTTCTTAACTATGGAGCTTTGATTCTAGAAATCTGATGTTATATGTTAAGCATATGAATGATTAGACGTTTATTAAATTATGTGCTGTATTTTAATCTTGGACGTTCCAATATGGTTATATTGACCCTGAAAATTGTGCCATCATTCTGTTTTTAGGACATTGGAGGATGTGATATCCAGAAACAGGAAATCCGTGAGGCTGTGGAGCTACCCCTTACTCATCATGAACTATACAAGCAAATTGGTATTGACCCACCTCGTGGTGTTTTACTGTATGGACCTCCTGGCACTGGCAAAACAATGCTTGCCAAGGCTGTTGCTAATCACACCACTGCCGCCTTCATCAGGGTTGTGGGATCTGAATTTGTGCAGAAGTATCTTGGTGAGGTATGTTTTTGAAGTCATCTGCATTTGGATGTTATGTTAACATTGTTGTAGCTTTCCTACCTTAGTTTCTTTTGGAAAATTTGGTTTTCCAATTTGTAACTACACATGCAATTCAGTTATGCTTCAAATTTGGGGATTATATGTTTCATTGGGATCTCATTGGTGTTTTGATTCAGGAAATGTTTTTAATTATTGTTGCTCCTCAAATTTCCTGAGTTTGAAGTTCATGGGTTTTATATGTTTTAATCAACGGCTTGCTGTAATTTCTTTGAATCTTCCTTTATATTTATATTTCAGGGTCCAAGAATGGTTCGTGATGTATTTCGTCTTGCAAAAGAGAATGCTCCTGCAATTATATTTATTGATGAAGTTGATGCAATAGCCACTGCCAGATTTGATGCCCAAACTGGAGCTGACAGAGAAGTACAACGTATCCTTATGGAACTTTTGAATCAGGTATCTATGAAATAATATTTCTATAAGGTGCTGCGAGTATGTTGTGTACTATTGGTAGTTAGTAGAATCTCTGGACCTGTGGTGAATAGTTTTTGTTTATCTCTTGACCTGTTTCTATTTGGCTTGATTACATTCTCTCTGAGTTCAGATATTCACTGAAGTTTCGGTTTACTTACCCCTGTTTTTTCTTCAGATGGATGGTTTTGATCAAACAGTTAATGTTAAAGTCATAATGGCAACTAACAGAGCAGACACTTTGGACCCTGCTCTTTTGCGTCCTGGAAGGCTCGACCGTAAAATTGAGTTTCCTTTGCCTGATCGACGGCAGAAGAGGCTTGTATTTCAGGCAAGCCTTTTTGGTTGTTTTATTACTGTGATGACATTCGTGCTTATTGGACGTTTTATATTATTAAGTAGAAAATTCATTTTGTCTTGCAGTATTTTGAACATGTTAATTTGTTTATTTTCAGCCATTTGCTAACTCTATTATTTGATGGTTTGGTCAGGTTTGCACAGCCAAGATGAACTTGAGTGATGAGGTAGACCTGGAGGATTATGTTTCCCGTCCTGACAAAATCAGTGCAGCTGAGGTTTGTTTATATCCTGTCCTATAATTTTTGTGCCAATATTTATGTCGGAATGCTTGTTATTAGTTTTATGATCATTTCTCTGACTATTGAGTTTTTAAAGTTTATTGTTTGTTAACGTTCATCATCTTGATTTGGAAGGCTTGAAGCAAATGTTGAGAAACATAAAAGTTTTTGTTGGCGGCTTCTTTTGCCAAATAACTAACTTCCTTTAACTGGTTCCATCTAACTGAAAACTTATGTTTATTATTAAAATATCATATCACGGCTCTTTATTTAATGTTTATTTACATTAGTTGACTATCACAATGACATTATTCTATGGGTAAATTGTGGAACAGGGTTGAAGGTACTAACTAGTCATCAATTTTCAAAATAAAATGTATAAGAAAGGAGAACTGAGAGAACAATTGTTATTACTGTGAGAAAGATAACGTTTCGGAGGACCTGTTCTTCAAGCTTAAAAGCAATTTGACATGGGAATAAAATTCCATGTTTTGATTAGAGTTTACAAACTTATTATTTAATGATTGTTGGTGCCTGCAGATAGCAGCTATTTGTCAAGAAGCTGGAATGCATGCTGTTCGTAAGAATAGATATGTCATATTGCCAAAGGACTTCGAGAAGGGTTATAGGACAAATGTGAAGAAGCCTGATACGGACTTCGAATTTTACAAGTGATGATGTAGCTTTTAGATTGGTGTGTGCTCGAAAATTTCATATACAGGGTACATTTCTAGAGGAATCATGAGTCATATTCGTGAGAAATGTCGCATTGTTTCTGTTTCTTGTCGACCTTTTATTTTATTATGAAATTTAGATGATTTATTTTACCTAATGTATTAATTTGTGCCTGCCTAATATTCATTACGTACTGCATGTCTCTGATTATCAAGCAACCTGATGAAGCAGTGAGCTCACTTTTCCTTGATGCTTTGAATGATTGGCCATAGTAAATGGTTCTGATTGAAAACTCTCAAAATATATTCTCGAGTAGCACGTCTGAATCTATACTAATACTTACCAAAACATTTATCAATTATTCAAAATAATCTAACATTGGATGTGAAATCAAGATATGGGATGCATTGATTTTTGTGATGCAATCATATAAAGATAATAATCAGTCTGTACTCAATTAATTTCTTGCTCAGATAGAATTTAAAATGGTCTTCAGAATTTTCTTCACTTCACTGGATTAGCATACAAAGTTTCACTCGTAATCACCATGGTATAGTTTCACTTGTTTGTGCCCGCAGCAGCCATTTGTCAAGCAGGAATTGGTACTACTGGTAAAAAACAAAAAGGACTTGTAAAATTTGAATCTCCAAACACTTGAAAAGAAGTTATTGTCATCTTTTCACTACACAAGATTACAAAATTTATATATCACAACTGACTGAAAATTTTTAAGAGTATAGTAGGGTAGAGTGGGAAGTGAGCTGGGTCACGTGAACTCTCTTGGACCAAATTAATTGGGCACAAACATCAATAGATAACAGTTGAGATGTATCAACTTCGGCTTTTATTGGGGTGTTGTGGTCGAAAATTGGTGGTGCATTTCAAGAGTTTGGTCCCCAACAACAGGGAAAGCAACAAAGAAGAGACTTAATATTAAGCAACAAGTGATGAATATATATACATACAAAGGGACCATGAAAGAAGCATTTAATGTATTTGGAGGAACAGTGCCAGTGGACTCAACTCTTTAAAATTTCCGATCTAACTAGGCTGGTGGAAGCAGTGCAGATTCAAATATATAGGGACCATTCCTTTCCCAATTTTATTAGTTTCTCCTCCATTCAAATTATTATCAACCTTTTACTTGCTAGTTTTGGAATCTTTTCACTTCATAATCCTCAGTCCTTATTGTTGCATTGCATCTACCTTTTTATTCCACATTTGTTTACTTACTAGTTGAATACAGCTTCAGACAGTTAATGGATGGGATCAGTTTCTGAAACATTTGCTTGCAGATCAAGGGATTACTATAAAATCTCACAAATATACCCTCTACAGTCATTACTATAACCCCAAGATAAGGTGTGGTCAATAAAATACAATACAGTCTTCTTCTAACTATTTCTTTTTTATTGAAATGATTTAATTTATCCCTTCGAGAAGCTGGAGTTGCTTTGTGATACATGGGCAAAACATAATAGAATGAAAAAATGAGTTGTAAATTCTAAGATTCTTTGTGGTTTAAGGACAACAAAAACTTGCTGCTACGATAATGATTTATAATGTGAGAAGAGTTGGAAGACACCAAAAACTTGTTGTTTCTCGTAATCACCACTTGTCTATTCTTTTGTTCTCCATGCCAGACCCTTTTACATCATAGTTTGTGCACTAATATATATATAACATTACTTTAATAATCATCTTGAAGAATCAATAGTAATACTTCATTCAAAATTACTTTAAAATACATTAAAAGTTAAGTTAGAAGTGTTTGTCAATATTTTATTATTACTAGTTATAAAAAGATGGCCTGTTTACTCACAATTTTTATTTAAGCTTTAGTTAGATTCATAAATAGTATGGATCTCATTATTTACTTAAATACGATGTGTAATGGCTTGCACCATTTTTTCTTACTCATGAACCATATTAATTTTATTACGCTTAATAGTTTTGTTCCTTTTTAACTTTTCTTTTTTTCAAATGTTGCATTATTTTTATTTTTAAAAGTAGACATTTATCTGCACTATTTTGCAAAGATGAAAAACTTAACCTTAGCTTACTAATAGATTATAAATAACTATATTAATAATTCACATCCTGTATTTTTTATTGGTTAGTTAATGAAGAATTTGATAGGATATTTAAGTGAGTAGAAATTTAAATATAATGTAAATATAACCTATTATTAACAACAATATCATTTGTATCCGCATGCCAGTGTTTATGCCATATATTCAAAGTTATCATGATGATATCTAATGCCATTATACACCATCCAAATTCAAGATGGCGATGATGATGGTAGATACATGGATATGACCAAAAAGCATTTTCTTATTATATCTAACTATAATTTATATCAAATATTTTTAAAGCAGGTCAAAATAACTTATTCAGAAAATGAACACCTAAAACAAACTTTTTAGGTGATGATTAAACCATATAATCCTACCAAACTCGGTCTTACATCTATCTCACACTGTTGAAATGATAATTTTTCATTTTTAACTATCACACATGTTCAAGTTTTTTGGTATTTAATGAATTATCTATTTTAGAAAATAGTAAGTTTAATCTAGTTTTATAAGATGTGTACTTAAATATTTATAGATGGTTCGTAAAGTAAATTTATATTATATAAGTAATAAAAAAAATTATATAGTTAAATTAGACTGATAATTCACTTATTTCAATTTTGTATTTCTGTTCTTTTATTTATTTCAAAAACTTTTGAAAACATAAATAAAACTGTACATAACATATATTTTTTCAAAAGCTTAATAATGAAAAAAAAATAAAGATAGACACAACTATCTTTTTCTAGGTTAGACTAGTCTTTAAACCATTATTGCATATGATAATTAATGATATAATTAATTAGGAATAAAGTATGATTAATGATAACTAATAAGAGAACAACTTAATAAAATGCATATATAAAGAGTTAGTTAGGATTATAAATGGTGAGTAATTTTCATTTATTACATATTTATAAATTTTCCTAAATTTGGAGAGTTATTTTGAAGTGATCTTTTAAGAAGACACCAACTTGTGGATAGTTATGAGTTATTATTTAAAAAATAAATGGATTTGAAACAATTCTTTCATTAAATCATGACATGATATTTGAAATTGCTTTAGAATTTTTCTGACTTGCTTTTGCAAGTGATGGTTAATTAAGAATAACAATTAATATTTTGTCCAAATTCATACTTAAATATAAATTAAAAAAACATAAATTTGTAAGTTGTTTAAAACTTTTTTTACTGTATAAAGAAATTGTTTAATAATTATGTGACATAATAGAGATCACAATTTTTTCTATATGGAACAATTTCCGTTTCAAATACTTCTTGTTCTTAGTGTGGAATTAAGTTTGTTCTTAGTGTGGAATTAAGTTATCTCAAGATTCTTTTATTTTTCGTTTCTATTTCTCAGGATTCACCTTTGAGTTGTTTTTGGGAAGTCTTCTAGAAGGAGGGTATATGTAGACATTCCGACCCTCAAATCAGTGACACTTTAATATAGTGCGTATATTAAAACTGAGTTAAGATTAGTCTGTCTTACTTTTGGACCTTGAACCTTCTTTTATATTACCTGGCTTTCATCCTGATTTCATTACTTTCAAGGTCATTTTCATTATTTCATAAGTACTAATAAACCTCATGAATTTTGTATTGTAACTGTCTAAGATCTGAATGCACCGTTATATTTCCATATTTCCATATCTTGCCTGAGATTCAGCGTTCTTGCTTGCATATCCCCGCACTAAGTCAAGGTGCACCTGCCCATTATTGGACCGAGATGTACTCGGCCTTCGTGGTCTGAGATGTACTCGGCCTCCATGGACCGAGATGTTCCCGACCTTTCACTACGCTAGTCACTCCTTCCACCATCAACTTAGGTCATCCATATGCCAAAACGGACCAACTGTACCTGGACTGATTGTACCTATTTTGCCTCTATGCTAGCAACATCATTTTTTCATGTGTCACTGGGTCGATTGTACCCTGGGCTGTTTATACCCCATTTCCCCTTTATGGTAGCAACATCATTTTTTCATGTGCCACTAGGTCGACTATACCCTGGACCGAATGTACCTTGGACCCTCTGTATCCTGTTTTCCCCCTACATTAGTGACATTATTTTCTCATGTGTCACTGGATCAACTGTACCCTTGACCGTCTGTACCCTATTTTCTTCCTACGTTAACAATATCATTTTCTCATGTATTAGTAGGTCAAGTACATCTTGGCTTCCCTGTACACTCCTTCTAGGAGTTATAAAAGACATTCAAGAAAGTATCCATATCAAATATAGAACGAATCTTAAAAAAAATCCTATAGAGTATATCATTTTTTTCCATCAAGCTTAAGAAGCATAAACCAAAATATATTAATGATGACTCAACTAAAAAAAAAGAACATAATCTTTTTCTCAATATGTTTGAACTCATTTTGTATAATTGCAAAGGGTTCTCAAACATACCCTAATTAGTTGACTATAGATATATCAATTATATTTTTTAAGATTATTTACTTTTGAAAGAAATGCTAAAATTAAAATATAAAAGATGAATGATTTGATTATTTGGTGGTGGAATTGACCTGCATGTGCTGAACCAACAAGACCTTGATTCTTTATTTTTCCCTTCTCCACGTGATATGAGGTACGTTAACACTGTTTTTTTGACCCAATATTTCAATAACTTTTCTTTTGAAAACAAATGTGAAAGTTGTCACACACAACTCATATGTGAAAAATTAGATTCCTAATTAAATAGACCAAAAGTTTGGCCAACTAATATGCATGCAGTGTAATTAATAAGTAGTCATAATCATGTGCCTTCTTTATAAAGCTTCTCCACGTCCCAAACACTACTTTAATACTATTCTATATCCCAATACATTCCTTCTATAAACTAATAATATGGTTCAAAAACTGGAATCTTCTTCGGAATATATGTTTTGAAGATATATGAATAGCATTTTAATTTTAATGATAAAACAATATAAATACATAACAAAAAATTATACCATATTTTTATCCATTCTAACTTTAACCGACCAGAGATACAAAAGTATAATATATATATATATATATATATATATATATATATATATATATATATATATATATATATATATAAATTAAAATTTTCGAAAATATGTTATGATGCACTTTATTACAAAAAATACAATATTTAGTGATGGATTTTATTCCGCTGGTAATAATGTGTTACTAACAGATCTATCGACTAACCATTTCAGTTATCTTATTAATGGATTCTTCCGTCAGAAAGTGTACTGTTTTAAAAATATATGTCGATAATGTCGTATGTAAAGCACATATGTTATTATCTATAATGCACAGATACGAGTATTTGATACGTCGATTCGCTAATTTTGAAAATAATAGAATACGACATGTGATATATGCATATTTAAAATTATGTTTTTTCTTAAAAACATTAGAAATATATTATTATTCTTGTGTGAATCCAAATTAAAATCAAATGTATTAAATATTTTTAACACAAAAATTTATAAATTATTATTATCATAAAAACATTATTGGTTTATATTTTAGATACTTCATTGATTAATATCGATAAAGTATCAAATACGGATTTGTGTCATACACAAATGCATAATACAAAATGAAGTATCAATGCATCATAGGTCATTATCTATGATGCACCGATACTTCAACTTGGATAACGTATTGTGTCCGATACTTTAGGATACTTTAACAATACTTATGAAGTATCTAATTTATAAAGTCATAGTACACTACAATAAAATTTTTGAATAGTGATCAATTTTAGTGACAAAAAATAATTAGTCATTATATAGTGACTGAATTGACAATTAAAATAGTTCCAAAAAATTATAATTATTCTTTAAATTGATAATTAAAATAGTTTCAATTATGAATTGATTTTTAAATTGGTCACAAACATTAATTACCAGGTTTTGACTACCAAAATAATTGGTCGCTAATTAGGAAAATTGGATTCACACATTAACAATCACATATTTATTATGTTTGTAAGAATTATTGTACATTTCTCAATATTGATATATCATTTATCTATCACTATTGTATTTTATTATTTTAAAAATAAATGCATCGATATATCATATACGTATCGTATCTGATACACGTATCATATCATATTTATGCATGTCATTATCTATGGATCAATTTGTAAATGGCTAACTAAAAAATTGATTAAAAATTGATTGAGTTTTCACTCACCCTGCCTCTGAATTAGGTTTCCTTCCCCTCGCGAAGCAATCATGTCAGACTCTCTCCCCTTGCTTCAGTCCACGTTGTCCCTCTAACACCGTAAATTCGTTCTGTTCATTTCTTATATTATGTTATATATATATATATATATATATATATATATATATATATTTAAAATAAATGTAAATGTATAAATTATGCATATACTTCAAATTTTTTATAGGTGCTAGTTAAATAACTTTTGTTTAATTCTTTTTCTAATGGAAAATGATAAATAATTTTCATTGTTTTAATTGGAAATGTGTTAAATAACAAGAGAATACCACTCACATTAAATGTAATATTATTTTATATTAACCATAAAATGTTATTTATAAATCAATAATAATCTAAAAATAAATAAATAGTTGTAACTCAATTAAAAAATATAAAAATTGAAAATATGTAATAAAAATTTTTGAATAAGTATTATTGTACTTAAAAACTAATTAAACTATAAAAAATAAATTTTCATTTTTTTTTGTAAATTGATCGACAAGTATTTTTATCTTACCACAAATTGATAACACCATAATTAATCCCACTTACGTTGACCAGACATTTTTTTTCTTCATTATTACGGGAACCTTCCATTTTTAACAAAGAAATTTTAATCATTCTAACATTAGAGAAGAAAATTCCAAAGGTACATATGCTTATTTTATACGTAGTTTTTATAGTGAAAAACCGGTACTATGTTTCTTTTGTGTTATTTGGTAATAATGTCATGGCATAATTAAATATGGGGGGTCCATATCCTACGGTTTCCTATGTGACAAAGGTTCCATAAATTAAATTAAAGCACACTTCTTTATGCAAATTACCAAATTTGTTAAACTTCTCCATCTCTTATACCTAATTTGTTATATAAATGTTAACCATGGTATTATAAAATGTATCATCAACATTATATCTTTATTATTATTTTAAGTTTCTCTTTCCTTCTCTCTTTTCATCATCATGGTGATGAAATGTTGAAATTATGGATCACCATTTCCACAAATTTGGTGACCCCCTTTTGTTTTTGGCCAAAGTTGAGACATAATGATACATGGAGTTGAAGCTTCTCATTCAATTCATTTTTATTTTTTATTTTTATTGTTTAGTGACAATGGTAGTTCCATAGATCACTTCATTGAGAGCTTTAACAAATTTGAACAATCACAAATTCATGTTTTTCCCTATTCATCATCATTGTTGCTTCCCATTCCAATACTTAATTTGTTACAATATTTGTCTCCTCCTTTTTTTCTTTATTATTTAATTTGTTAGAAACTCTTGTTAAATATTAATAAGAAACATCCAATATTTCATGTTTAATCGAAGCTAAACATAAATTCAAATTTATAAACAAAAATAATTATTTTACAAATTAATTTTGTGATATATATATATATATATATATATATATATATATATATATATATTGCAATTGCAATTTCATGTTTTATCGAAGCTAAACATAAATAAATTTACATTGCAATTTTTGTAAGCTGGTTCGTGGGGATTGTTTGTCTTTGATCTTGGTTTTAATAGTTTATATACATAATTGAGTTAGTTTTTTATACCCCATTTGTGCATTAATTCTTTAATGTTGTCTTAGTTGGAACTTGTTTGAGAAGTTTCTATTGATAAATAAAAGAGATGGAGATGGATCCAGCAAAAACTAAAAAAGTGGTTGGAAAATAGAAAGGCATAAGAGTGGTTGGATGTGGATTTTGTTGTCATGCTCTCTCCCCAAACACGTCACAAATAAATATCATTATCAAATTTCTAATTCTGTTTTGCATTACTTAGCTCCCTTCAAAACTATGCATTAATTTGCTTAATATTTTATATATCACACACTTACATATGCTCTTCACCTTCCTTTGACTATGAGTTTTCATCCACTTTCTTTACATATTATCGATGTCTTTTTATATTTTTTTTCTCTAAACTCTAAATATGTGTAAATTTAATTATTTCAACCAAATTTTGTTAAATTTATTTGACCCTTCAAACACATTTTATGATAATTTCTTAATTAACATTGCAACAAAAATATGTCAAACGAGGTAATCAACTCAAATGTTATCAGGAAAAACATTTAAAACGTTAAATAAATTTAACAAAATTTGGTTAAAAATATTAAATACACACATTTCTGAAGTTAAAAGATTAAATTAGACTAAAATTTCGAGAAAAGATTGCTTTCAATATTTAATTCCAATTTTCATTATAAGAAAAGTTAAAAAAAATATATTTAATCTAATATACATTTTGACAGCTAAAAAGAGAACATTTTTTTTTTCAATATATAACATATTATCAATGTCCCTTTTTTACCGTAAATTTCTTTTAATGAGTTTGGATGTAACATTCTTCCGTGGTGGATTATGGTTTGAATATACTCAATTATTTATCGCTATAGATATTTGATTTTTTATCGTAATTTTATATATGGCTAGTCATTAAGCTTCTAGTAAAATTTGAATTTAGGTTTAGTTTTTTAAAAATCAAAATACAAAAAAAGTAAATAAAAAGTAAGAATAAATGTACCGTGAGCATTTTTTTTCCTCTTCTTTCCAACTAGACACATAAATATTTATATTTTTCATTAACTTTTCTAGTTTAATCAGACAAACTTATTTTACACTTATTTAATAAAAAAATAAAAAATAATAAAAAGACCCAAATGAATCTTTTTAAAAAATAAATTAAAAAGTTAGATTAAACCTAAAAATAAGAGATCAAAATAAATCAAACTAACAAAATTAGAACACTAAATCATTAATTAAACCAATTTAAAAAGATATATTAAAAAAAAAATCTAGTTAAACTACATATTCTCTTCTCATATAGATTACTTTATTCCTTTCTCTGGAATCAAATTCGGTCATGTACTTAAAAGAAAAAAAACTAAAAATAATAAAAACTTAAGCTTGTGTATGACTTAATTCTGTGTTGTCCTATTATATTTGTCTATAATATCCTGTGCACTACAACTAAAGACAAATTGTGATAAAAAACAATTTTTAATTTTCAAAAGGTTCCCTTTCTTTTTCTATCAATATTCTTTGAAAAGGTAGTTAAAGACAATTTTAGAATGCAATTTCAATTTCTATGCAGAGATTCCATTGACCTATTTCAGCACAAAGTGCATAATTTCAAATTAAGAGTATAATAAGACGTAGACTCATTGATTTGATGTTGTCTATCAATTGTAGACAAAATATGAGAAACAATGACCTTTTATTTTTCTTCAAAATCACATTTTCATGATTACATAAAGATCTAAAAAATGTGGAAAATTGATATTATAATACTCAACTTTACGACTTTAAATTATTCGTTGGTTTAATTTGGTTCCTCATAACTTCTTTTTATTTTAGTAGTAAATTTGAATTTTAATCAACCGTGAGATCTTTAAAAAAAATCAATCAATGTCAATTACTACTTTTACATGAAAATGTTTTTTGCTTCTTATTTCTCACCAATTTCTCCATACAAATATTCTTATTCAAAATATACGGAAAATAAAGAAGACACAATTAATATATTATTATTAATTTAGTCTATATATTTATTTGATGATTAATTTTTCTTTTTTTTAATGTTCAAATATTTTATAGTGGTCCCTTGTTTTTTAAAATTAGTGTAATAATCATTTCAAACCCCATTGCAAAAATTCACGTTAATTATTTGTATACATAAAATAAAATGACACACGTTTACAAATTTAAACCGTTTTACAGAAATTAATAACATTTTAAAAATTAAGAGAATCAATTAAATATTTATAATAAAATAAAAAACAAACTAATGTATTATATAAATAGACATCAAATAGTAATTTAGCTTTAAATATTGATATAATAAATTTATTGCTAATTAAATATAAACGGTATTAAAAGTTATATTTTTACCAAACTAATTTTTTATTTAATAAATTTTCTCATAACGTATTTACAAAAACTAGTAAAAGTCAGCACTATTCGGATCAAACAATTCACTGAAATACAACGAAGTAAACTAGACAAATTCTCGGTTTATTTATATATAATAGTTTTTTAAGAAAAAAAATGTTACTTTTATCTGTCATTTTCTAAATTTCAATATAATATTATTTTTCAATATTATATCTTTATTTCTATTTTTCTTACACATTGTAAATTGTTTGAAGAGATAAATCTGAAAAAAAAGTAAAATAAGTTGTTTATTCAAAATTATATTAAAAATATCATAATTAAATATTTTTCTTCATTTAAGTATAACAACCTTAATAAAATAGACCTATAAATGCTCTTCACTTGTTTTTTTTTTCCTTATATTTTTCAAATTTTCTCAATTTTTTTCTGACAAATAGAGTACTTAATCAAATGGGCTAAATTTAATTAAGATTGGTTAATTCATATATTGATGCCGAAACAAAAAAAGAAAACTCAAATGGAACTATACCAATAATGTTTGTACTAATTTAAAAGAGCTATTATTGTTTTATATAAATAGGTCGATCGTATAAATTTTTTGCTATATAACTCTCAAGAATCTTTCGATTTTTTAGTGTGACATTTTGTTATGTTGGGTCCAATACTAGAGTAGGTGAGAAGGAGAATTAAAAATGAAACAAAATAATATGAAAATTAAAACTAATCATCTTCAAATGATAATTATTTTTTTACATAATAAATACATGAAAAAAAAAGTTAATATTATAAGAAATTCTTACTAATTATTAAGATGTGTCCATGTTTTTGTTACAAAGAGATAAGATGGTATAATAATTTTGTAACCAATAAATAAATAAAGTGTGTGAAAGAAATATATATAGTAAAGGAAAAACCCCAAATAAATGTGTTGGTCACTTGATGCATGTGATTTTGGTGAAAAATTATTTTCTAGGATTGTAATAAAGACATTCACAACCTTTAGTTAGCATCCAAAGTCATTAATTGATAGTAATAAAGATGAAAAGGAAGAAAGAAGAACATGAAAGTGAAATCAAAGTTGAAAACTTTTTTTTTCAAACACAATATTTTTACCCACAAAAATGAGAATTCTGGATTTTTATTTTGGTATTAGGTAATGAAAGTTAAGTTAGCTAGTTTTAAGTAATTCTTTTTTGGTTAAATATGTTTTTGGTCCAAGTTTCAGTTAATTTTGGAATTAGTTCATCTTCGAAACTTTATACCAATTTAGTTATTCATCTTTAGAAATACGCGAATTTTGTCTTTTTTATCAAATTTTATTAAGTTTATTTGACATTTTAAACACATTTTATGATAATATTTGAGTTAACATTGAAGCGAAAATGTGTCAAACGATGTAAACAATTCAAATATTATCCTGAAATGCGCTTAAAACATCAGATAAACTTAACAAAATTTGGTAAGAAAGACTAAATTCACGCATTTATAAAAATGAAGGACTAAATTAGTATAAAATTTTGAAGATGGACTAATTCCAAATTTCACTGAAATTTGAGGGACTAAAACCATATTTAACCATTTTTTTTATAAAATTAAAATAAATTATTATTTTTATTGATACAAATTATACTTGATCCGTGAAGTTAACGCAAGTGCCGACCAATTTTACACACTAATTAAAGGTTGTCTTTACGTAACTGGAAATCATTTTTGAAGGCTTTTTCAATCTTGCCTTTTTTGTGTGACATCACAAGTATAGAAATATAAGTAAAAGCCAAACAAAATTAAGAAAAATAATAATTACAAATAAAAATATAATACCAAAATTACATGCATAATGATAAAACTAATAATGTGGTGACAAATATAGTAATATAATGTTCTATTTTCTTCATTTCCAAATAACTTCATAATGAACTTTAAAACTGAGTGATACTTTAAACTTCCAATGAAATATTACTTTTATTCTTTATCAAGAGAATGGTGATATTTTAACAAAATTGTTTTAATAAGTGTTATATTTGATGTTATTCGTAATTTGTATAAAAAGAAAATCTCAAATTAACGTTATTTTAGAATAAAGTATAATTGGTACTCCATCGTTTTTGTAAAATATTTTTTATTTATTATAATAAAATTTCTTGAATGAAAATAACCACATGATATAAAATATTAATTTATAAACTAAAAAAATATCAGTAACTAAAATAATTTTAAAAATTATAATTAATTTTAAATTGATAAATAATATAATTTTTTATTATGAATTAGTTTTTAAATTAGACATTAACATTAATTATTAAATAATTATTAAAAAATTGTTTTAAATTAAAAAAAATAATCCTTAACCGATCTCTAATTATATTTTTATCATTAAAACTGATTATTATTTGAAGGTTTTTTTAATATTTTTTAAATATCAAGAATTTTTTTTCAGTTATATTCTTAATTTAATAAATATGAAGAGAGAAAAAAATAGATACAATTAACAACAAATATAATGCATAAAATGTCTTTTCATTGAAATAAGACGATAATAATAATAATAATAATAAATAACTCTATGTTATATTACACATAGAAAACTATTCATATATATATATATAAAATTACAAAAATATTTATATTAAGATTTGTAAGGTAAGTGCGAAGAAAAGAGAGTTGTAGATGAATAAAATCCATGTGACAAATTGATGTATGAATTCTTTTGAAAAAGATATTCAGATTTATTACTCCACATGTTTTGAACCAAACTACCTTTCAATATATATATATATATATATATATATATATATTTTTTTAAAAAAAATATATATTGAAAATATGAAGATTTAGTTTGTACTTTCTAGATTGCTTAAAAAAAGCTTGGAAAATACAAGGAAGGAGAGAAAAGTATCACAAAGTCACTGAAAAAAAATATAAAACCGTTTTTCTGAATTTTGATGTTGCAGTTTCATGGTATGGTTTTAAAGTTTTGGCAAAATCATAGAAGTGAAGTGAAGTGATGTAAGACGTAAAATGCTTTTCCATCTTTGCCGTTGAAGAAGTCGTCATCACAGATAATCATAGTACATGTGTGTGCACTGTCTTTTCTCTCTCTTCTCACTCAACTCTCAAACTTTCAGTTCCAATATTAAATAATGCTCATAAATAAATGCAGAATTGAAGAAAGTCTCAAACTTTTTTTCTCCCTTTCTCTCTCTTGGGGTCTGGGGTAGGTCAAGAAAGAGAAGGATAGCGTCCATTCTGCATTGCCTTGCTGTGCTGTCAATTTTATTCTTTAATCTTTATTTTTGTTTCATCTTTCTTTATTTTATCAGCGAAAACAAAAAATTGAGTCACTTTCTCCAACCCTTTTTATGAAGCTTCTGCATTCTGTACCTTGCTGTTGTTTCTGCTGCTACCGTTCTCTTTTAGCAAAAAATGCTCCTCAATTTCATCCAAATTCTCTGCCTTTATGGGCTCTCACTGTGCTACATGCTCTTCTCAACGAAACCCACCTTCAGATTTTGATATCAATGCTCTTATTCTAACAAGTTCCTTCCAACAACCACTTCATTACCAAAGCTCAAGCACCCCACCAACTCCAATTTCCGCCTCAGCCAGTGCTCCCTCATTTGCTGTTTCATTTCTCTGGATTGGTGAATTCTGAGACCAGCACATGCTTCTGAATCCCCCCATGCTTCCTTTCAGGTGATTGTTCTCTTAAAAGCCTGTCCTTTCTCTCTCTCTCTCTCTCTCTCTCTCTCTATATATATATATATATATATATATATATATATATATATATATATATGTACGTGTGAATATATATATCCAAGTGGTACAATGATGCTCCCAATTTAACATGTAAATCTGGGCTCTTTTGTTTTTTTTTTTTCTTCTCAAATTGAGAGTGGAATGTGCTACAAAGCTGGTTTTGGTTTCTTCTTGTTAGTGTTTTGAAGACCTGGTTTTGGTTTTTAGGATCTGAAGGTACTTGAGGATTTTTATTTTTTAATTTTTACATTATTGTAAATTTTGTGGTTGAACCTCTTTGACAGTTTCTGATCTTGTGATTTCTGTCAAAATCCATCAAAATGGTGTGCTTTTGAAGAAAAAAAAAATCAGTTCTCTGTGCAGTCATTTGTTTCAAGATTCAAGTCATTTTGTTTCAAAATTCAAGTCATCATCTTATTTTCTGGGAAGCCAAAAATGGGAAAAACGGGAGGGAATTGCGTTGGCTGTGGTCGGCTAGAAAATTGTGTTTCTGAGAATAAAGAGCAGAAATGTGTGTTGTGGTTATCTAATAATTCGTAAAGTTACCACAGAGCTGAACAAGCCTACTCACAGAAATGTGTGTTGTCCTTTCCTTCGCTTCTCCCTCATTTTTTTTTTCTGCCAAAATCTTGAGAGTTCCTTTTTTGTTTTTCATGAATCATATTCCTCTTTTAGTAACAGACATATTTCACTCTCTTTATAGCTTGATCTTTCTTTGTGTTGTCGAGTACAATCTTATGCGTGTAAAATTATAAGGGATTGGTTAGTTTGATAAACCTAACACTGTTCACTTTCTCTCTTTCCAAATCTTTCTTGTCATATTGTCTTCACTGCTGTTTATTCTTTGTAATTGTTCAAAAATTTGGGATGGACATGCTTAAAGCGACTATTTTGACCGTCTTGATACCTTTTTTGGTATAGTTGTAATGTGATATGTTCTCAACTCATGATTGATGTCATAGTTGCCCCCCCTATTTTCTTTCTGTTGCTCTTCTCCTTGCATATTGTAAACAGTGATTGTGACTATTGTAGAGTGAACTCTGCTTAAACCTTTTCAGTATGCTTCTAGAGAAGACACTTAAAGGTTCAATGTGATAATCTCTATGAAATAATTTTTCTTTTGATTTAGATCTAATGATCTACTGGTGTTTGTATATCTCTTGATATATAAAACTACAGTGTCATTTTCATGTTCTTTAATTCATTGAAAGTGCATTCCCCTGTGTCTCTCTCTTGATCTTACAAGTAGGCAAAACTTACCCTTGGCTTGAAATTTTTTATCTGTTTGGTGATCCTCAACCAACATGCTTCATTTTTATTAATCATGAATGGTTATGTTTGGACTCTTGTTTTCTGCAATGTTGTCGTTTCTAACACCTAGGTTTGTTATACATTGTTTGTTTTCATCATGCTACAGGATCCTAACTTCTGATTTATGGTTATGGTACCAACACAGGAACATATGATGACTGGCAAAGTTTACTCCATATTCAATTGCCAATATATTATTCCTTCCAGAAAACAACTCTCGATGAAGTTTCCTTCAACTTCAGTCACTTCTTTTCTTTTTGTCATAGTGATTCTTTTCCCTTTGGTTATTGCTGATCTAAGTTCAGATAAGCAAGCCCTTCTTGATTTTGCTAATGCTATCCCCCACCGGCGAAACCTTACATGGAATCCAACAACCTCAGTCTGTGAATCATGGGTAGGCATCACTTGCAATGAAGATAGAACTCGTGTTGTTACTGTTCGGCTTCCCGGCGTTGGACTAGTCGGCACCATCCCATCCAATACACTTGGCAAGCTTGATGCTGTGAAAATTATTAGCCTTCGGTCCAACCTACTCAGTGGAAATCTCCCTCCTGACATTGCTTCTCTTCCTTCTCTTCAGTATCTCTACCTTCAACATAACAACCTTTCTGGTGATATACCTGCATCACTGTCTCCCCAACTTGTTGTGCTTGATTTGTCATATAATTCCTTCACCGGTGTCATTCCCAAAACATTTCAAAATTTTTCAGAACTAACTAGTTTGAATCTCCAAAACAACTCTCTATCTGGACAGATACCTAATCTCAATGTCACTCAGCTCAGGCTTTTGAATTTAAGCTACAACCATTTGAATGGCTCTATTCCCAAAGCTCTTCAGATTTTTCCAAATTCTTCCTTTGAAGGAAACTCACTTTTATGCGGCCCCCCTCTGAGGCCGTGCTCGGGGGTTCCTCCTAGACCTTCTCCTGCCTTGACTCCACCTTCATCATCAACTACAGGGAGACAAAACTCAAAATACAAGTTGAGTAAAATAGCTATAATTGCAATTGGTGTTGGAGGAGCTGTGGTGTTATTCTTCATTGCTCTTGTCATTGTTATTTGCTGTGTAAAGAAAGACGGCGGCAGAGGCTCCAATGTGATTAAAGGAAAGGGCTCTGGTGGTGGCAGGGGTGAGAAGCCAAAGGAAGAGTTTGGGAGTGGGGTTCAAGAACCTGAGAAGAACAAGTTGGTTTTCTTTGAGGGCAGTTCTTATAATTTTGATCTTGAGGATCTGCTGAGAGCTTCAGCTGAAGTCCTGGGAAAGGGTAGTTATGGCACTGCCTATAAGGCCATACTGGAGGAGTCAATGACTGTTGTGGTGAAAAGATTGAAGGAAGTTGTGGTAGGGAAGAAGGACTTTGAACAGCAGATGGACATTATGGGAAGAGTTGGACAACACACAAATGTTGTCCCTCTTCGCGCTTATTACTATTCAAAAGATGAAAAGCTTCTGGTTTATGACTATATCCAAGGTGGCAACCTACACACACTCTTGCATGGTATGCATCTCTTTTCCTTAGTTTCTGTCAAATCTCCTAAAGTTAACTCTTTTTTCTTTCATTTTTGGTAGAAAACATGTTTTTGGCTACCCCTTTTGTAGGCTTGTTCATGTTGTTGTATCTGCGAAAACCAGATAAAATACGTTACTTCACCTTAAACTTGATCTGAATTTGATTACAGGTGGAAGAACAGGTGGAAGAACTCCCTTAGACTGGGAGTCACGGATAAGAATATCCCTTGGAAGTGCGAAAGGACTTGCTCACATTCATTCTGTTGGTGGTCCCAAATTCTCACATGGAAACATTAAGTCCTCAAATGTTCTTCTGAACCAAGATAATGATGGCTGCATTTCTGATTTTGGGCTTGCCCCTCTTATGAACATTCCTGCTACTCCTTCTAGAGCTGCTGGTTATCGTGCTCCAGAGGTGATTGAAACGCGAAAACACTCTCATAAATCAGATGTGTACAGCTTCGGTGTGCTCCTTCTTGAAATGCTTACTGGGAAGGCTCCTCTGCAATCTCCGGGACGTGATGACATGGTTGATCTCCCTAGGTGGGTTCAGTCCGTTGTTAGGGAAGAATGGACTGCAGAAGTTTTTGATGTTGAGCTCATGAGGTACCAAAACATTGAAGAAGAAATGGTGCAGATGTTGCAGATAGCCATGGCCTGTGTGGCAAAGGTGCCAGATATGAGGCCTAACATGGATGAAGTAGTAAGAATGATCGAAGAGATTCGGCAATCTGACTCAGATAACCGACCATCTTCTGAAGAAAATAAATCTAAGGACTCAAATGTTCAGACTCCATAGATTAACTTTGCTTTTGCTTTACCAGGAAATCACAAATCACAGCATAAGAGTGAATGCTTGGTCAAGGTTTCTCAAACTCTGTTCAAACCTCTCTGTCCATTTTCTTCAACATTTCTCACAGATGTTGTTTCTTGAGTTATTTTCTCCTGTAGGTAGGTTGTTTTCCTTGAATTCTTATTATGTATTAATTAACATCATCATTCAATTAATCATCTTCATTCAAGCACATTTTCCTATGAAAAAGTGAATATCGAAATGTTTCGCTGGCTTCCCAACGTAGTTAAAAAAGGTTGCCATGTCACAGTACCGTGCTACTAGATCATTGTGTACACGCCCTGCAAATTTAGGCATGTGCTAAAATAGCACATTTATTTACCAAATCTCTCTTGTTATAGAAATAGAAATATTCTCTATACTAAAAAAAATCAATTAAAGAATCAAAATACTTTTTACAGAAAATAATTAAAATCTTACGTAATAATAATAATAATAATGTGACATTACTTCACTATTTGTTTACTAAATTTCACTTTCATTATACAACCATTTCACTGCAATTAGGCCATACACCTTTCCTCTGTTTTTTATACTTCCACGATCACTCAGTTTTACTTTTTATCTCAACTTTGAGAAAACATTGAAGTTATGCTTTCATATAATCGATCATCTATGTAATAATCATTTTGTACTTTTAATAATTAAAATTGTGCAGGTAGAAAATGGATAAAAAAAGTTTGGACGCAACATAAGCTATTACTGCATAATATATGCTTAAGGAATGTTTTTTTTGTATGATTATTTTAATGTTAACAACAACGAACATTGATTTTCTATTTAGAGAGGTTGTTCACATAACATTTTTCTGTGTAACATACTCTCGGTTGCTTAATTGGATTAGATTTCAATTATAATAACTAAGTATATTTAACTGTATAATCCTCTAAGAACCTCTCTTTGTTTATCCTCCAACCTTGATTTGCCAGAAATAGGTTTGTGCCTCTGTGGTGACAAAAACTAGAGAAAAAAAGCATGATACAAATAACAACCCATTAATGATGTGAAAGCAAGTAACGTTCATTGGACACAGGTGTGTCTTCGCTTACCTTGAGGGTGGTGGTGGTGATGATGGAGGTGCCACCGAGGAATCCGGCGTTGCAGAGGGGTCCGAGCAGCCGGAGATCGAGCGGACACATGTCCTTGGGCGTGCATGACCGCCGCATGAGCTCCACCCTCAATGAAAGCGATTCCTCCATTGACCACCTTGACAACGGACGTTACCACCCATATTGGTTTGCATGTTGTGCATGGTCATGCTTTATTCTTTTCTTCTTCATCATAGTCATTCTCTTCGCATGCATCACCTACTTGGCACTCCTCAAGGCAGGAATGCCAAAAGTTTACGTGAGAGCCTTCAACGTATCGCAGTTTGAAGTTGATGAAGGGTCACAGAAGATGAATGATGTTATAGGGTTACGGCTATTGTTCTCTAACAAGAACGATAAGCTCAAGCTTTTGTACGGACCACTTTCTATTGTTACCACAAGTGAGGATATCTTGTTGGGGAAGAACAACGTTGATGGCTTCTATCAAATGCCCTTGAATGACACCACTCTGGACATGATTATGACAGCGAACAATGTTGATGTTAACACAGATGCTGCAGATGACTTGAAAGCAGACATCAAATCCAACGAAATGGTTTTTGATGTATATGCTGGAGGGAACATTGGTTTTAAGGTTGGGAGTTTAGAGATAAACAATGTCCCATTTCTAGCCTCCTGTAATCAAATCAAGTTGATGGATGTGGACTTTGGAAAAAGACCTCCATGTGATGTTAAACTTTTTTCTAGCAGGTAACATTAATTAACCATATGTTTGCTTTTCGATTTATGAACCTTATGGTTTAAGAAAATGTTAATATGTTTGGTTTTTAATTTATGAATCTTATGGGTCTTTAGACATAACTAGTTTCTTAATTGTTAATGTGTGTAAAATTTTGGTGCAGGGCAGCAACTTGAAGAAAGCAGCTACGAACAAGTTTAGCTAGGCTACATTTTATCACATCCTTCATCGTGGGAGGACAAGTAATTTATATTTATAGAGATTTGAGTTTCAGAAAATAGCCAAGTTTACTCACAAGTCATTAGAGACACCAACGTCTTTGAGGTTTCTCATTCTAGATAAAGTTCTGCATTGTTCATTGCGAACATGTATATATATATGGTCTAATTAAAGATATTGTTGATTACAAGTTACAATATATACAAATATATACAGATATATACAGATATATACAGAGTCCGAGCATGACAAAAAAAAAAAAAGGTTAAATATGTTTTTGGTCCCTCAAGTTTGAGCGAAATTTGGGTTTAGTCCCTCATCAAAACTTTTGACCAATTTAGTCATTCATCTTCCAAAATGCGTGAATTTAGTCCTTTTAACCAAATTTTGTTAAGTTTATCTAACATTTCAAACGCATTTCATGATAGTATTTAAATTATTTATACTGTTTGACACATTTTTGCTTCAATG
>Ga0214542_1005080_pt1 | contig 25438 bp, 11 predicted proteins | sample CNSS1metaG_FD_160096 | JGI IMG/M metagenome (GOLD analysis project Ga0214542, IMG submission 160096) | Root nodule microbial communities from cowpea collected in UCLA plant growth center, Los Angeles, California, USA - CNSS1 | ecosystem: Host-associated > Plants > Roots > Nodule | place: USA...
TAGAAGGCATTGCAAGTAACAAAAGTGGAAGCAAACTTGGTGACTGAGCAGTTAAGATGCGAAGTATGGACAAACAATTGAAGAAATATAAATTGACCAGAGTCTTGTGGGCGTTGAGTTGGTCTTTACTTGGAAATTTCTCCCACTTTGGTTCCTCGGAATTGCTTTCATCAATTTTTAATTCCCATCCATGACTTACCTTTTGCTTTATGAATAGTTGTTTCTTCAACCACGAGAATAATATAAGGCAATTGCTTACTGCACCCCTCAAATTTCAACCCGTACCTATGTCAAATGTCAAAAGTAATGTTATGGATTTTTTTAATCTAAACATAATCCAATTCTTTTTCACTTGGAATATGAAGCTGCATGATAAATCTCATCCATCCACTCTCACAGTTGCACGAGAAAGGACCATTCACGCATTTTCGACTATGTAATCATGGAGAAGTAGCTGAAAACAAAAGAAGGGTCCAAACATTAAACTCAGTCCCATAAAAAGCAGAATAGCTAACCCATTATGGTTCTAGTGTTTTCTGTGTTCTTTAATTTGAAAACACACATAGGGGATAAGTGTTTTCTCATTGCAATCTATTGTTGACCTGGTTTTGGTAGGTTCTGACATCTTATAATTGCTTCCAGTTTTTTTCCTTGCCTTTTCTGAGATGGTTGTTATTGTTGTTACGTGGCATTATGTGCAGAGAAGAATGGTCGTCTTCTCTAATTTCTTCACCTTCTCCATTGTGTTACTTTCACCAAGCTTACATGTTTTTTTTTTCGGTTTAAAATACTTTTTTATCTCTATTTTAGTTTTTTTTATTTAATTTCTATTTTCGTTGAACATCAGTTACGTTCTAATCTTGGTTAATTTGATCATTTATTCTATGGTTATTTACATGGTTAACATAGGTAAACAGTGCATGTCATGTGTCACCTCTTGGTTTCTTTAATTATTTTTGTTTTATAAGATTGAAAAAAAAAATATCTATGTTTCAAGTTAGCATCATGTCACGTGTCAATGTCAGCAACACGTGTTAGTTTATGGTTCTGTCATCTTATTTTGTTTAATTTAGTCCCAATTTTTGGCATGATAGAGTAATTGTGTTCCTTCCAAATTGAGATCAAATTTAATTTTTATATCAATATTGTATTAATATTTTTATTAATTATTTTTAAAATTTAATTATAAATTATTAAATTTAATTATAAATTAGTAAATTTAATTATAAATTAAATATAATTCTTAGATTTAATTGAGTTCTTCCAATTCTGTCAGTGTCATTCTGTATGGAGCAACAAACATCGAACTAGTTTCAGGGATTAGATCAATGGTGAAATCTATATCTCTACTTAGCGGTAGTCCAGGAACTTCATTTGAAAACACATCAACATATTCTTCTACCATTGGTATGCTATGGATTTGCCCTTCTATGCTCTTCTTTTCTGCTTGAGATACTACCATGAAACAAGTAGCTCCCCTTTTTCAGTTCCTTCAAGACCTTTTGAGTTGACATTAACTCTACTCCATCTGTTTCTATTTCTGGAAACACCACTTTGCACCGTCCACAATCAATGACAAATGATTGATAGACAGTTAGTCCATTTCTAGTATCACATTCAGTCTCTCTAAAGGGAAGCATATAAGATTCACCTTGAACATGCGACCTGCCACTTCAATGGAGCATCCAACACAAATTGAATTGGTTGAAACTTGCCCAGATGTTGGTGTCGATACTACTAACTTGCACCCGAAATCACGCATTGATAACCAAGTCTTCCTACATATTCATTAGATATGAAGGTGTGTTGCTCTTGAGTCAAACAATACAACTACACTCTGGCCAAACAGTAAACATGTGTCTTGTATAAGATTACCTGACTATGTTACTTTAGTACTCGCATGGCAAATACCCGTCCAACAGCTTTAGGCCTCTCTGCCGAAGGTATCTAAGGTCATGGTCAACAACTGTCTTCTTATTAGGACACCTATTAGCAAAGTACCTCGACTGATCACGCACAAAAGATTTATGGCCACCCACATTGCCCTTAGGATTATCAGCAAATCTAGGGCAATCCCTCTTAAGATGTGCTCTTCCACATTAGAAGCACTGTAACCCCTGAGTTGACATGTGTGAGCGATTATAGGGCTTCTTTTGTTGTCTTGCCTCAAAGAGATTCTTTTGTGGTCTGACCACCCAGCTTGGTCCCATCTCCAGTTGTTCCATAGTCTTGGTCTGTTCCACGAAGATAGGGAATTCTCTTATCCTCAATGGTACGAGGAATATCAGTAGCTCGTGCCTCAAGCCCCTCTCAAACCTCTTGCAACGCCACTCTTCAGTGATATTTTGCGAGTAGAATCTCGGTAGATATTAAAATTTGTCCACATATGTCTGCACTAACATATTCCACTACTGTAGCGTGAGGAATTCAGCCTCCTTATCATGCTTAGCACTATCTGGAGAGTACTTTTCCAAGAACCTCATCCTGAAATTTGTCCAGTTCACCTCCTCCTCTCTGGTCTACATCTGTTGTGCATCCCTACCCACCAATACTCTACATCACCCACTAATAGAAAGGTAGCGTAAGTGAGCTTATATGCCTCCATACAAGCAGTCACTCAAAAGATTTTCTCGCACTCCCTAATCCATGCATCGACGTCATCAAGAGTGGCCTTGCCATTGAACTTGACCAGCTTATATCTTATAAAGTCATCCATGTAGCCACTCGTGGCACGGGTTGTGGCAACACCACTGGTTGTTGCTGCATGGCATCAACCAGACGGTAGATTACCTAAACAATCTCATTTGCCGAGTTATTAGCATTGGGTCAAACTCTCTTGCGTGTCATTTTCTAGTTCTGAAATACATTTTACCAAAACACTATCACAACCAAGAAAAAGCATTAACAACAATCAGACTAATATAGACTCATTAAAAGAGACTCTACAATCTAATCAATTCACACAAGTCTCGCAACCGAAATGCGACAAACTCACTTCCCAAATCCCCAAAAATCTTTTTGAAATCAAAAGCTCTGATACCAAATGTCCCTAAGAGGATATTACTTGATAAAGCCAAATATATAATTAAAATAAAATTAAATATTTGATATCATTCTCAAGTGCGGGAAAAGTAAAACTTGAATCGAGTATAAAATGCCAATACTTCATTATTTATTTTATTATAATCCAAAATCCAAAGCCTAAATAAAAAGGAAATTAAAAAATAGCTAAAACATGTTCTAAAACAAAATCCCAATAGCTAGCTCTCGCTCTACGCATCGCCATCCTCACCTGGAATTACATCTTCTCCCGAGTGACAAGTCACACAATCATTGCCGTACACAAATAGAAAGGGTGAGCTTAAAAAGGAATAAGCATGCATAAATAATAATATAGACACCTCACCCAAAATAACTTAACCAGATTCTCATTTTTAAACACCTTTATACCATGAGGTACATAAGCAACCTTAGGCTCATAACCCTTAGGAGCTTAGTACATACTCAACCACTGTCTTTAGGATTTCATATGCTTCCACGAACCTGTCCGATCGTGGTCCAAGTCTACGAATCTCCCCACTCGTAGTCCAACCTCTACGAACCTCCTTGCTCATAGTCTAACTTGTGTGAACACATCCAGTTATGAATCTCTCTGCTCGTAACACACTCAAGTGTGAGCACTAAACATTCGAACCTCCCCGCTCATATCCCTACATAAGAGTACATCCAATACGAACCTCCTTGTTTGTATTAATCACGTGTTTCAAACTCCATTACGAACCTCCCTGCTCGTAATCCATGCAAGCATATCCTAAACCAAAGACCATCTCCACAAGGAATACAAAACACCAGTAACGCAACTTTACTGGTTTAGGCACTACAAAACCCATTTTAACACACCCAAATAATCACAGACACACATCCAGAATACCAATTGCGTATTTTTACAGTTTAACATGCCTCAATTTGCATCACAAATCATATGCATCAATCATGAACAATCACTCATATATTCACAATTTGCACCCTTGAATTTGACCATACATACAAGTTATCAAAGGATCCTTCATGCTCATATTAGGATTCATAAATAGCAATATCCAGGAAACCTCAATGCATATTCATATAGCTAATTATGACTCATTTGCACAAACTACATATACATACGGATCAATTCCATCTATATTGATATACATGCACTCACCAATAATGATATTCTCAACATGTGAATAAAACAACGGAACATTCATGTTCATGGAAAGCTCACAACAGAACCCAACCATGCTTCCAACTCATGCCACATTAAACTTACCTCCAAGACAGTACCTGCAACATTCATTCATCCCAAAACCTCAAACTAATTCAAGTTTAACATTGGTGCATATTCATAATTCATACATTAGACTCACCACTATATAATTCTACACATTTTATTATCATACCATATTCAGGAGTCAAAATGAACCCCATAAGAACCCTAACTCGGGCCCAAAATAGCCAACCATAAAAGGGTTGTTGGACACTAGCTCATAAATATTTAATAAAATGTTATTTTTAATAAAAATACCAGCATAAGATTTCTACAACAAATAAATTTGTCTCAATCCAAAGAGGGACGATATTGCTTCATTTTTACAAAAATTGGGACAAAATTAAATTTAAAAAACAATTGTAGAGATCAAATTGAGACTACCCGCATGGCACTGTCATGTCACACTACTACTGCCACATCATATTGATCGTACCATGTGACACAATTGTAATGTGACATGTGTAAAAAATAAAGAATTAAAAAAATTAATAAAAAAAAAAAAATAACAGAAAATTTAAAAAATTAAAAAAAAAAACATAAATAAACACGTGACACTCTTTAACATCGTGTGGTAAACTAACCAAATTAAATCATTTTTAAAAAAAAAATTGGAACCAAATTGAATCAAATTAAAAAATTTAAGACCAAATTGAGACAAAAAACTGAAAATCAGACTTGATACTTCTTGACAAAAACAATGACCAAATGGAGTAATTAAGTCTTTTATTTGTACAATTATTATCAACTTAAAATGTCAATGGTTTTAAAGATAAATGTAACAAATATAATAAAAAAGACTAACACGATTGACTTTTAACATATAAAAGAACTAAATTGGAAGATAATTGACAAAAGATGATTGACTAAATTCACTACAATAAAATATCTTATTGACAATCAATTTTAGTGACCAAAAGTTATTAGTCACTATAGTGACCAATTTAGACACCAATTTATAAAAAAAAAAACAATTATTGACTACTACATAGTCACTATTATGAGTAAAAAATTATAATTGATCTCTAAATTAGTTTCTAAAATTTAGCTATCAATGTTTAGCTACTAAAGAAAATTAGTAATTAAAAACATTAGCTACCAAGATTTTTGCTACCAAAGAAAGTGGTTTCTAAATTATTGCCAATTAATTAGTAATTAATTAATGATCAATTATAATTTTTTTATTTATAATAGTGATTATTTTAGTAACCAGTAATTTTTTATTTTAAAATTGGTATTTAAATTGGTCACTATAATGACTAACAACTTTTGGTTACTAAAATTAGTCGTTAATAAGACATTTTTTTAAAATAATTAGAAAGATAGAGAATTAAAACTACACTTTATGCTACTTATTATTATTAATAATAATAATAAAATAAATTGCATATTATATTTAGTTAATGCAATAATCATTATAAAACAAGGATAAACTTGTTGTACATTTATCAAATTCTATATTAATTTTTCTATTTATTATATACATTTGAAATTATTTTAATATCTTAATTTACAACCATACTTTTAAAACAATAAGATTTTTAAAAATGTTCAGTTAAATTTAAAATATGCCGTTCTTATCTAGTATAATAATTACTTATTGAAATGTGTATATATAAATTAATATTTATTGCGATTTTTTATTACATTAATTAATTGTATTTTATTTACTTACATATTTATTTTTAAATTGAAATTGCATTATTATTCTTTATAACCTCGTCAAAAGTTGATTATAATTATATCTTACACATAGTTAAATTTTTTTTTTTTAAAAAAAGTTTATTGTTTTGAAAAGAAAACTACAACATTAAAACATTTTTACAGTATGTAGTAGGTCAACCACGCAAATATGAAACATGTCAATGAATTAGTGCAACTTATGATGTAAAATCCAGTATAAATTATAGTTGGTCATCTCTAAATTAGTATCTTCTACAACCTTCGGTAGGCCAACCAGGGAAATCATAAACATGGGTCAATGAATTACATCACATCATCGGTCAAACTCTGAAAAAGCTTTTATTAAGATTATGCAGATTCTGAATATACGACTTAAATTGTAATCTACAAATAAATATAAATCTTTTTTATTGAACTATTTTTTAAAAATTGAATTAAATTTAAATTCTAGCTCCTTAATAAAAGTAAACAAATAATAAGTTCAAGATGTTTATCATGTACTAGTAGTGACAGTTACCAGACTTCATGTTCAAAAAACACCTTTTCATGCTGCAAATGAAATGCTATTACTAAATGGGATACAAGCTTACAGCGTGAGAAACAAAAACTACCATTTAGCCAAGCTATGGACCTACATTCTATTGCTATGCGCTATTGTAAATTATGTGTTTAATCACACATAAATCTTTTGTTTATAATCATTCCAAAAATATAATGAAATCTAATGATGGCTAATAGTGAAGAAAATCTCCCTAACTTTTAGCTATATATATTTTCTACTTACTAAGATCAAATCATATCTATAACGGAATCAACATCTTCAATGACGATCAATGACTTAATTATCAGGGTAAAGTACTTTGTATGACAAAAAGGTGCAAAGTATGGAAGAGCGATTGTAGGAAATATGTTAAGCATAAAATGGATACATCATGAGGTGCATCACTCTTGTGAAGCACATGTCTAAAGCCACACAAAAAATTAGGCATCACTCTTTCCCCTACCCTACACATATCACTGGAACTGGTGTATTCAGGTCTTGCTCTTTTTTTTGCTCTTTTTTCCTTTACTTTCTCCTTGCTTTTTCTTCTCTCCTAGAGAATCAAGAGCACAATATGTTTCCTGACATGCTATGATGACAGAACAAACCTCAGCATCGTCTCGTGGAATTTTCTTAAGCATGAAGGATGCAGATCTAACATCTCCAGCTGCCAAAAGTGCTTGATACATTCTACATCCATTTGGAAATAATTAAAAGCCACAACCATGAGGCAAAGATAAAAACTGTAAAAACTATAACAGGGTGAGGGAGAGAAGGCTAACATCTTACCGCAAGTAACTTAATACATTGTAAGGAAACCCAGCAATCTCGTACTCTCTCCAAATCAGGCGAGCATTGTTCAAATCTCCAGCATTGGCACAAGCACTTAGAAGAAAATCAAGACATTGCCGTGACGGCCAAAGGCCCAGTTCATCCTTGATTGCCCAAAGCAAGTCTAGGCCAATCTGTAAATGAGTGGACTCTGATTCTGCAATTGCAGAAAATACCTACAGACACACAGTTCACATTAGCAAGATATTAAATTTAAAACCAACTTAATAAGGTTTGCATCCACTTATATATTATAATTTGATCATATATTTAGTCGATGTAAGATCTCTAATAACCCTTTCATGCAAGGATTGGACATCTTCGAGTATGAGAAATAAGTGAGCCTCATAAACATATAGCACAATAGACCCACCAAACCTTCTTAGGATAAACTTTGATATTATTTTAGACAATAGGTTTTAAGTCTAACTTAATCTTATAAAATTGGTATTTAAGGTCAGATTTTAAGTCACACCAAAAGAGTTTCAAACTCACAAATTATATCAGTATCCTGGTGTAATATTAAGTTTATAAAAGTTAACTAGGAGGGAACAAAGAACTCACTCCGTCAAAAAGGGCTTCCATTACCATTTCATCATTTCCAAACGTATCCTTGAGTTGTTTGAACAAAAGAATAGTAGAACTGAACCATAAGATCAGAGTATGAAGATAAGCAACTTAAAGAATACAACTTCAAAACACTAAAATTCATTGCGGGAGGGGTAAAAACCTCAAACCTCAAATTCTTGTTCCGCGCACAGTACACGATGACTTTGAAGCAGCCATCAACCCAATAGTCAAGATCACTCACTTCCTTGAGTAGAAGTAACAATCTATCCAACTCCCCATTGTGTTGAGTCAACTCTTCCTAAGAATGTCAGTAATTAATTATAATGTTGAAGGTAGATGATTAAAAAAACACTACTACAAAACCTTACAATCAGACTGGTAGCTGCTTTTGGCTCCAACTTATGTCCAGCTTTCTTAATCTGTTCATAGACAAGAAGAGCCTCGGATAATTGCCCATGTGATGCAAGAGCTGCGACAAGTACACTCTTGATTTCATTTATGTTCTTGTCTGGTATGTTTGGATCCAAAAGTACCTGCAAAATGAAATACAACTTATGCTTTACACCAATATTGAAGAAACTAATAAATAGGCAAATTTTTACCAAGTAAAACTAAATTATGTGTAGAGCCTGTATTGGGTGAGAATTGCTCCCAAACCTTTATAAGATCTAATTTGCCAATATATGTTGATAGATGTAACAAGCTTAGGTCCATCCTTTTGTATTTTATTATGTATAAAATCAATGTGCTTAATACACATTATGACAGAGGATTATCTCCTAATCCCATACAAGAATTTGAGGAGGAATTATTGGAATTAAAAAAATGAATATCATAGCTTGGAGCACAAATTATAGAATAGTTTTATGCAATTAAAAGTATTTGTAATTTTCTTTTAGTTTTAAGTGTTTGTAACTGTCTGTGGGCGAGTCAACTCCCTAGGAGAAGAGTTGAATTTCTAAGTTATTTTCAGACCCGATGTCTTTTGGCTTTCTTTAAGGATTTCTTAGTTGGCTTAACATTTGTGCCTATATATAGGGACAAAAAGATGTAGACACCTTGGTTGGTCATTATATAAAATTATTTTTCATTCTTAGTACTTGTTAGGGGTGGACAGAATGAACTGTACTGAATAATTAGTTCAGGCAAAGTGAACCAAGTTATTTTTTCTCTTAGTTTATTATTGTTGATTATCTTCCAAATTCAATAACTACAAATAATGTGATAAACACGTAAAAAATGTAGAATTATTAAATTAACTTTGTTATAGAATTTAAATAATATAAATAAGATGTTGATTTCAAATTTTACAATTGTGACATTGTAAGAAAATAGTTTTCTGATTAATTAACTTAATTGTTGGAAATTTATGATTGATATATATATATATATATATATATAAACTGCCAAAAAATCAATGGATAAGTTATGATATCATAAATAAAATTAATTTATAATTCAGTGTATTAAAAAATACCGGTCACAGGATAGAACAAAATGTGACTACATTAAAAATGAAAGTGAGGCTTGACATAGGAGATTTATAAGTTTACATTTACCCAAGTAAAAAAAATATTAGAAAAATTAACTAATGCACGTTAAATAATCGTGTTAAAAAAGCAATAAGATGTCAATAAGTTCAAATATACTACGAGTAAAAGTTAATATTATGTTATTTTAAAAATATATAATAATATACTATACAAATTATCACATGTGACGTTATCCTACTTTATCCTTGATATCCCGCTAATTGATAATGAAAAAGAAAAACCTATAAAAAGAAAATGCATTCAAATAATAGTAATGGAAAAGACTAGTTTTAAGTTAATGTTCATCAATGAATAAAAATTGTAAAATAGTTCCTGCCTATGTTACTATATGTTTATGTTTCATCAACGAAGTAGTTTTAAGTTAATGAACAGTCAAGTAAACTGCATCATTAGAGGTTCATTTCTTTAAAACTGAACTATAAAATGGTTCAGTTCAGTTTTCATTGTAAATAGTTCAATATTTTTAGTATAATAATAGTTATTTGACAGTTTAGTTTGGTTAATTCTGCCTGCCCCAAGTGCTTGTTACAGAACACCGCCATATCAAAGGGCATATCAAAGATTGAATTTTGTGGCAAATCATCTTTGACTTATCAATATGCTAAATGTAGTGTCATTTATCTATGTCTTATTTCGCATTCTTTTACATCTTTTGGTATTTTCTGATTTATACATCTTTTATCGTATTCTTTCCTAAATAGGATCGTATCATTTTGACCTGGTTCTGGTTTGAATTTCTTCATCTATCTTATTTTTTCTGTCATATGAAGAAAACCCTAAAATTTTGAATGTTTGTGTTCTTCGTGTTTTTCATTTTAAATTGAGTATTTCTGCATTTGACCGTGAAAATCATTTATTTTTGTGTTTTTCTGTTCCAATTACGTTGTTTTACATTAGTGTTGGTGTTTGAAGGGCATTATGTTGCAAATTCTGGGTTTTATCGAACAACGCTCTTGCCCAATGAGAGAAGTCAGAGAGAAGTCTATGCCTTGCTCTTTTATTTCAATGTATGTAATTAATGTGGGATGTCAACACATGCCCCTATGCATAGAAGCATTTGAATAATTGGGTTTGTCAAAAGGGCCTCTTTGTATTGCATTAGAAAAACTATAGAGCTAGGTAGGCAACACTAGGAACAAGTCATGGCGGTTGTCAAAATATCAACTCTGATAGGTTTTAATACCATATGAAATTTGAGTAACATCAAACTAAATCCAAAAGCTAGCTCAGGAGTAAGGATTGCTCAAGCCTTTATAAGCTCTACTTTTCCAACATTTATAGTCAGTGAGGTATCTCAACAAGGCATGCAGAATAATTATCGAGTATCAATCAGACTAAGAATATGTAGAATAATAAAGAAAAAGCTTCTATTATACTTAAGCTACAGCTGGTATTATAAAAGTAAAGCAGAATCAAAGTTGGCTAAAATAGAAATGAAACAATCCCATAAAGGAATTCAGTGTCAATCCCAAGGCATGTGAGTTCAGAAACTATTTATGGTTAATTAGATCAAATTAGTCAGATAAAATTACTTGTAAGCATTAGCAGTCATAACTGCAAACATGACAATCTACACGCAGTTACTCATGATAATGCAAGTTCTATCAGCTAGATATTTAAAGCACGCACAATGCCTCTATTACCCTTTTAGTCCAGTAAGCATAATGCCAGGTTTTCTGCTTGTACTCATACCTGTTTTGCCTTCTCCAATTTTCCACAAGCTGCATATGAATTAACAAGGGCCATAAAAACTTGCTTTGTCGGTTGAATTCCAGATTGCTTCATTTCATCACAATACTACGAAAAAATATTGTCATTAGCAACTAAAAATGCCCATACATCGAATCTAAACTTCAGAACTTCAGTTAACATGAAATCTCAATTACATCAAGTCATCAAAAGTGGATGGATAAAGCTACAAGAATGCATACATTCAGTAGACTTCAAGTCTAACTTAACCTCACAAAAACAGTTTGTAAGGTGAAGTTTATACCTACTAAATATACTATAAATTAGTCTTATCTCTAATTAATGTGGAATCTCCAAAACACTTCCCTTACGCCAAGGCCTATATATCTTGAGCGTGAACCTAGACATTAATGGATAGTCTAATAGCGGACTGATGGCAAGTGGCACCAAATCTTTATTATTAGAGAATATAAAATCTCGTCTTTCATTCTATAGATTTTATTTTCTCAATATAAAATAAATCACTTGCACTTTTCAAAGCGACACATGGTTTCAGTCAACACTTTTTCTTATACTTCAACAATTGACTTAACTCTTGTTTTGAGGAGTTTATATATATGAAGATTTTTTATGCTCTGATACTTCAATTTGTATCACTTATTGTCAGCAATCATATTTTCTTATTCCATTTTTAGCATATTTAATTAAAGTCTATAACACTATCCCTGAATCTAGGAATCTAATTATATCCATGAATATAGGGATCTAATTATATCCCAGAATAATAGGGATTTGATTACTTTATGTGATGTTATAATATTTCCAAAATTAGTTTTCCAATCTTGTATATATACCTCAGCAATAAAATAATTCGATTCTACCCTAATATTTGAGATGGTATTAGAGCACTCAAATCCTGAGAGCTGCCTCTGATTGTGCATCGAAACATCCTATATGAGTGATATAATATGACAGCCTTCACTGCTTTCAGTAATCCACAATTCTAGATGACAACCTTCATTGTTGTCAATTATCTCTTTGAAGGCAAGATTAATTGCTGTCGTGATTTATCTTGTCATTCATTACCTTTGTCTTGCCGCAGGCATGAAACATTCAGTTAACACAACAACTGAAATGGGGGAAATAAATCCCAAATTCATGGAATGCCACCCAGCAGGGATTGGGCTCCCTAGAATCATGACAAGGAATGGGAAACAAAAGGAGCCAACAAAAAGAAAAGGAGCACAGGCACACATAGCTGAGACTAAGGAAGAAAACAGAGGGCAAGATAAAATAGAGAAAATGAGATTTTCCTCAAAATTTGATAAACCAAAAGGTACTTGTTTTCTAGCATATTCATATTCAAGTACATTTGGATATTTTTCTTTTGATGTTGGACTCATTGTCTTATATAAAATCTATAACGGATATCAGATAGTGGATTCAGACCCCTACCTAAAAATTTCTCCTCCTACACCCCTTGCCATAGCAATAAAAAAGTATTTACGGCAGATGGCACTTCCATCACTGCAGCAAGACAAGTCAAAATGAATTCATCCATAACACTGAAAAATGTTCTTCATATTCCCAAATTGCCCATCAGTTTAATTTCCGTTAAAAACCCATGAAAGACCTATCATATAATGTTTTTACCCTAAGGAATCACTCTAACTCATCAAGTCGATTACATGAAACATTTGCTCTAGTTGCAAAAATAATAACTGTGGTGATATTATCTCTAGTAGCCCACAAACCTGTAATTTTTCTCCCTTAATTCAACAAGTGTACAAGATTTTTCATTTCTAGCAAAAAGAAAATCCTTTAAATTGTCGAAAAACTTCTGTATGAAATATATGTCAATAAAAAAATACACTCTTTAAATAAATGTATATTAGGGTATGAGCAGGACTATACTCAGCCCAACATTGATTGCAAGCAGACAGAAAAAAACCATTTAAATTAGCAGCCAATACCCATTTATATATCCACTTCTTATCCAACCCACTGGTACGGATTTTTTTCATCCCTACTCTTCTCTTTCCCAAAAAGGTATTTACTTTTCTTTTACTCTTTGTTATACTAAACAAAATACTGAAGTCCCTTGGATCATTGATTCTAAAGCTAGTGGCCACGTGACAAATTGTTCAAAACGGTTTTTCACAAAAAATTGTGCAGGCTCAAAAGCATAAGAATTTCTTGTGGTACCTTTTCTACTGCTGGTGTTGGTTCCATCCCTGTATCTCCCAAATTTGTTAAGTAACATTTTGTCCATTAGTAGTTTAACATGATCTATACTGTCTGGCTATTTTTGCCTCCACGTTGCAAATTTTCTAAGTTGGGTTTGATGAGGATGATTGCCAGTGGTAGGGAAGTTGATGGACTCTTTCTCTTTGAGGATGAAATTAAGGGAAAACAAATGGTCTCTATTGAAAACTCCTAATGGCTATCTAATGAGAAGGGCTCCAAGTGGGCAGGGCAGTTTTTCCCAAACAGTATTTCTAGTCATTTCTGAGATAGTTCTTGTGCGGACAAAACTATCATGTTATTGGTCATGATTTCTTTCTAAAGGTAAACTATGATTGAATATTACATTTAATTTTCAGAAGGCTAATAACATTGGAGACTGTCAATGTCAAAAGTTAACCATTTGACAAGAACACAACACAAAATTTAATAAATTGACATCAACATAAGAGTTTATGCTCAATTTCGACTCATGTATTACTATAAATTGACATCAACATAAGGTACCTTCATTATATCCTCTTCCGTTTCACAATTGTGTATCAAATAGCAGAAAGTCTGAGAATTAGGCGGTACATTGGCATCTTGCATGTGTTTCACGACCCTTAACCCAGCACTGATGTTCTTCTACAAAATATCAAAATGGTGAAAAAAAGGAATGCATTATTTGAAACAAATTCAATAATGAAGAAAAAAAAGTTCAAAAAATAGTATATGCATATAAGATAATAAGTTATTGTGTGTCAGCATGCTATTTTCACTTATTGTTGAAAAAGATAAAAATAGCAACATATTGCAAATGATATTAATGCCAAATATTAAAATCTAGTTGCAAAAATGGTTGCGTGTTTGACTGATAAACATATCCTAAAAATCCAAGAATATTACCTCTCGAAAATATCCTGCCATTATAGCATTGTACATGTTTGTCTTAAGTTTAACATTCATTTCCTCTAAGTCACCAATTATTTTGTAAGCTCCTTCAAACTGCATTAAGTAAACAAAAAATAAGTTTGCTGCATATTTGACACGTTTACAGATAGTTTGAATTCCTATCTACTACGATTTCTTTTCTTCTTCTTTTTTTCTATTTTTTTTAACTATATATATGGAGAGAGAGAGGCACACAAACACATGCATTTGCTTCTTCTTTTGAAGAATTACATCCATAACTTACACCTTGGGCATATTTTTAAATAATTGTAGTAATTTACCCCTTTCAAAAATCAAGTTGGTGAATGTTAGTAAACTTCCTACTTATATAGAAAATCCCACTCTTATACAGAAAATACACCGTGATTTGTACCCTAGAGCATTGTTCAAGTGAATTCAATCAATAATGTTCACCAGTTGTACTTTTTGTGAAACTAGTGAAAAACTAGGTATATAATTAATTCCCCTTGTGTAGAAAATATACATAGGATAATATATTTAAAATGAAGAATCATACACAGAAAAATATGGACTAAGCCCAAATACACGTAATATTGTAACTAACAATATCTAATATTATCTTAACAACATCTAACAACTTTCAAGTATGTATGTTTGATTTCACAATGGGAACTATCAAAATTGATTTTTCCCCCTTGAATTGAACAACAGCGATAAAAAGTAGCTTTTGCGATAGGTTGACAATTTTACACTTTGCAGTATACTAGCTTTCAAGGTAAAAAAATTATAACATAGACCTTTTAACTTTGAAATCAACTTTAACCAAAATTAATGCTGCAAACATTCATCCAAACATGTATCTATTTCAAGTTAATTGATTATGAGGTCATTTCTCACAATGTAATTCAATAACTCTGTAAACACAAAAACTATATACCAAGGAATAGAATTTCCTCAGCTTTTATAGGACTTTACTAAGATCATGTTTCAGGAAACGTACATCTTGAAAAAGATTAATCTGAATAAGAGATTTCATATAATTCATTCATTTCAAACAGCACATCAGCCTCTATATATAAGGAACTTTAACCCTAAAGTAAAGATTGCACAGAGATCTCTAGAGTGTACCAAGCACCCATGCACCCATGTAAACATAAAAGATCCAACTTACATCTTTGATCCTCACACAAAAGTGTACCAAGCACCTGCATATTTCACCATTCAACGCCAAATGATAGCGACATATTATTGAATGGATTCGATGTACCTTGATTTTGAGTCAAGCATGGAAGAAAAGAAAGATATCAATGCAATATGAAGAATAAAGGTTTAAAACAATTAAAAATTATCACACAATCAATTTCCACATAAAAGAATTAAGCTATCCTAAAATATAAAAACATTGAAGACTTCTCAACTTTAAGAATGAAATTTCATGAAAATACAGAAAGGGCACAATGAAGATAAACTCCATGATGTAATTCCCATCTCTATGCATGAAGAAGGATTTTCTTGTCCAATAACCTTTTTTTTCCTATCTTATGTTCTGCATGTCACCTAGTCTTTGGCAAAGGTATTGTAAAACATTAGTTCTTCATTTCTAACCAACATCACAATTTTAGATAAATGGGAACAAATAAATCCATTTCATTATAATTAACTACTCATTCACCCTTGAATTGTAAGCCATTTAAGTTGAAAAGTGTAAGGTGGTATTAGAGACTCCATGGCCAATTATTTTAAAATTACGCATTGGCAACCCATTCTCTCTATATATATTTATATTTATATCATATACAAGCTAAAGCACAAGCTATGTCATTGACGTAGCTTAAGTTTCAGTTCTGTTTAGCCAAATTAGATTGTTCGTGAGCTGTCTCCATATAGAACTATTCACTTTGACCTATCTCTCTCATGCCTTTCCATGAGTTAGAGGTTTTATTTTGGGTGCATTTATGGACTACATTATTTAGATTAAGGAGTTTAAATAAGCATCATACTATTCACATTCTTTTATTCAACATATTCAAAAACAACATTGGTGAAATAATGCCATCTATTGTAAGGATAAAACAAAAACTATCAAAAATCATTCATCTCTAATTCCAAGGCAAATAAAGCGATTGATCATTTTAAACACGCACTAGAATGATGGTTATAAGAAAAACAAATAAGAAGTTTACCTGTTCCAAATTACAATCAAAAGAAATTGACATTTGTATGGGTTTATTACAAACAAAGCCGTTTTCTCACTAGATAAAGGGTTCAATCATGAAAATAGACCTTCATCATGAAAATAATTATTATAGAGACTATAATGCACTTCAAAATGATATGTTTAATTTCCAATTATAGATTTTGTTTTTATATTATTCAAATGTATTACATGTTCGATACATATAAATTGTATAATTATGATATAATAAAAATAATAGCTTCAATACAATAGTACATCCAGACATCGCTTAAGAAATTAATTTACTAATATTTATAATGACTTGTTACTAGAACCCTTGGCGATTTATTGTTTCATAATGTTAGACATATTGTATAAATGGTTCAAAATGTGCCTGATAAATAATTTCTAGAAGGGCTTAATTTACTGAGAGCAAATATTATTTGCAAACTCATGCATTCTTGTGAAAGACAAGTTTGAATCGATTGAAAAAAAAAAACAAAATACTTTGTTTAGTTTTCAAAGCATTCTATAACTATTAATGTCTATGATGCCTCTGAGAGCACATGTCTACATCTAATGTAAATGAAACGCCTGTGCAAGGTAGTTTTGGACTATAGTCTGTCTTTTGAGCCCTAAGGACCTTAAAAACAAAATAGTTCTGCATATTAACACATTCAACATTGACTGCTTGGGAATCTATGACCAAATTTTTTTTTTATGTTGTGAGAAGAGATGAATAGATCATTGAGCAAATTATCAAAAAGAAGAAATAGATGACATGTAAGAAAGATGAATTATACCAAAATATATTCAAAAGATTCCTCGCAGATTTGTAATATGAATTGTAACACGCCAGTTGACAAGTTAAAGCCAGCATCACACATTTGTTCAACAATATCTAGAGCATCGCCCACCTGCATTGAAAAACGAAAGGCAAATATTTTCTGTTATCTCACTCTGTCTGACCTAAAATATTTTGTGAGTAGGATGAATGTTATTAGAGATGTACAAAATTAGTTGGCTATATAAAAATACTGTTATAAAAATACTCTAGCATTTCAAATAATGTTAGAAACATAAAAATATCTAAAATATTATCTTAGAATATTTTAGAGTATCTAAGATGAACTCTAAGCATTTATTTTTCTTTATATTTTTTATTTATTTCCCTATCTAATTAGAATGTTTATGATCTAAAATTTAGTGATAGAAAATGAAGAAAAAAAGCCAATTATTGTGGGAGAGAATAAAAAGAAGTGGAGAAAAGTTTTGTAAATAAATTGATTTAATAATATTTTGAGCAATTGGAGTGAATAATAAACAGATTACTGTTTATATTTGTTCAATCTTGGAATATGTTTAGGCATGGGATGGATGCTTTGAAACAGGTTTGAGTGCTCTAAAAAGGCTCTCGAGAGAATTGGAGAAAACTTTAGTAAATAAATTGACTTAATGATATTTTGTGCGATTGGAGTGAATAATAAACAGATTACTGTTTATATTTGTTCAATTTTGGAATATGCTTAAGTCATGGGATGGATGCATTGAAATAGGTTTGAGTGCTCTGAAAAGGATCTCAAGAGAGCACTCAATACTGATCTTGTTATCATTTTCGTTCTTGTTTGTTTTCTTCTCTTCTTTCCTTCTCATGAATAAGGTTTTACAAGTTAAGTGATGCCCACAATATGAGGATGAATAAAAAGAGGCATACCTTGTCTAAACCACAGCAATGTAAAATGAGCTTTTCATATGATGACGACGAAGGCAAGAGTTCCAGTAATTCATGCATATTATTGACTTTTGCAATGATGTCCTCGACCTTCAATATTATCAAACAACACATATAGATCAATCACATCACATCATCACAGACTTATTATAGCACTTCTAACTTTATGAAATTTGTTGGACATAATTTAAAAAATAATTTTTTGTGTGATCTAATTCCTAAACAAGATACATGATATAGGAATGAAAGAGCATCCTATTAAAAATTAAAATATAGTTTTCTTCACACAAGTTTTCTTCACCACGATTCATTGGTGCTATATTTGTTTTTTAGGAATTTTCAGCACTATTATTAGTTTTTTTTTTCAGCCTATGCTTTTTGCCACCACAATGCTACAACCACCCAGTCTGATCTCCCAACCATGCTATCGCTATCAACATCGCAATTGTTGCTACTATCATTTGGCTAGTGACACCACAGTTCTGCTCATCTCGGCCAGTCGACCACAATGCTGCAATAATTGCTCCAATCAAAGCTTTGACATGTCCCCAAGCAGCACCCTAGTTCTCATCGCCATTGGCACTTCCCACCACGTGTAGCAACACGTCTAGTATCATCTACGACAGTGACCACCATCATCTGACTAGCCTCGCCAACCTCTTTTTGATTGTGTGATTAGGGTTTGTTGGAACTTTCACTATTCTTAGAGTTGTTTCTCTCTTTCAATAATGATTTTCTCTCTCCACAAATATTTATGGACTCTTCTACTGCTTTGATGTTTGATCCTTCAGGACCAAGGTTGTCAAACTCGAGAGTTTACGTAAACTTGTGACAGCCCAGTAAACTCAAATCGTAAACTCGTAAGAGTTTACTTCACATGATAAAAATATTTAATTTATATAAATAATATCCTAATTCAAACAAGTCCATAAAATTATATAGCTTAAAAGTATTTGAAATAAACAAGTTCATACAAATACTGTAAAACATAAATTCAAATATCAAATGTCTATGTTTATTCCTCTAATCCTCTAATGATATCATTATCTCCATCATCATCACCCTCTTCATCCAACTCCTCCCCTGATGAAACATGTGCATCCTCATCGGCATCAAAAGTTATGTTATCAAGATCAAGAGCATCTATGGATCTGTTGTTGGTCCATCTAAGGGAACATTTTGAACATCAATTTCACCTTCAGCTTGCTCAATCTCAACAATATCATCTGTCTCTTCAGTTATCCATTCATCATCTTATTCAATGTCATCAAATAGTAGAGGAACAATTTTTCGAATTTTTCTACTTTTCGACTTCAAGTTATACATCACATAAACTAAATCATTCATCTTATGAACTATAGAAGATTAGTTAGAATATTGAACTATCTAATAGTTACTCAACCTGACATTTCTTTGGCAAATAGTGTGGTGCGTTAATTTTTTTAATTCTCCATGCAAATCATTAGAATGTCATTCGTATATTGAAATACATTTAAGGTTCTCCCAGAAAAGGTTTTTTATATGGATACAATAATCATGCTAGAACTGTATGTTATTCGAATGTTGAAGTTGATTGTCATTTTATTCAAGAAAATATTATATCTGGAAAAATTAAGACTAAGTCTAGTAATTCCAGTGATCAATTAGCAAATGTGTTTATTAAATCATTATGAGGACTTAGAACTGATTATATTTGTAAAATGTTTGGTACATACAATTTATATGCATCAACTTAAGGGGAAGTGATAGATGTAACGAGTTTAGGTCCATCTCTTTCTATTTTCCATTTTATAAATACAAAACCCTATGTGCTCAAAACAGATTAGGGATTCAACCTGCCGCTCTCTTATTTCAACAAGTATTATTAAGACTTACAAAATTATAAATTCATAACTTAGCTTTTATGTTTTTCAACTTATAAATTAATTCTTTAATATATATATATATATATATATATATATATATATATATATATATATATATATTTATAAAATATTAGAATAGTGGCCATCCTGTTATCCCCTTATTGGTGCCTGCCATTCTAGTCAGATATCGGGAAATGAGAAATATGGTCCTAGGATTGAAGCAAAAAGTACACGGGAAAAAGTGCATCACATTATAATACAGCATCAAGGACATTTACCAGTAGCATTCATGAGAAGTTCCTCACCGCTAAATTTGGAATGCTAAGAGCATAACTAACAATGAAGTTTGAAATTTTATCTTCATCATAATCTGCATCACATAACAATCCATCATCAACATCCTTAATATATTAAAAAAAATATTCTAATATCTCCAAAGTATTAAGAAAATAGCATATTATCTCACTGCTAATATACTAAATTTGTCCTTTGCAATTGGTGTTATGAATCAATTCATGCAAACTCCTTATTTTGATCGTTCAAATGCTATCATTTGTATTATAAGATATTTTAAAAAGGCTCCAGCATAAGAACTACTTTATGAAGATAAGGGAATACCCAAATTGTTGTCTATTGTGATATTGCGTGTTGTTTGATGCAATGTTATCTCTTGGAAAAACAAGAAGCAAAATGTTGTTGTCCGATCATTTACCAAAGCTAATTATAAACCAATGGCCTCCCTTACCTGTGAGCTTGTAAAGGTAAACCAATTCTTACAAGAATTAGACTTTTGTGACATGCAGTTGATGAAGATACATTGTGATAATCAGGATGCCCTCCCTCCATATGGCTTCCATGAGAGGACTAAATATATTGAAATTGATTGTAACTTCATTTGAGAAAAGTTGTTGTGTAAGGAAACCTACACGAAGTTTGTTGGCTCAAATAATCAACTAGTTGATGTGTTAACAAAAACCTTGAGGGGTCATCAAATTGAATCTATTTGTTCCAAGCTTAGTACATACAATTGTATGCTCCAGCATGAGAGGGAGTGTTAGAATAAATAGTCTTTAATAGGATTTATTGAAAGGTGCTATGTTCTTTGTGTTGAAACTAGTTCCTAGGTGTATCTCTTCAAATTCCATTATTTTCGTGGATCCCAAGTTATTACAATTGTACTCTCTCAAATTAATTTTAATATTCTTGTGTATCTTTCTTAAGTATAACGTTCTAATGTGGCATCAGATTTATATTTTACTTATAAACCCAAATGCACCCTATCGCCCTTTCATCCAATGGTCTGTTAACAATTTCCCATGCTTGGTTCTTTTCAAAGGCAGTCATCTCTTCATTCATGGCTTAAACCCAATTCTAATCCTTCAATGCTTCTTGAACTAGCGTAGGGACTCTAATTGCGTCAACAGCAGGGGAAAATCTAGCACTGCATAGATACGTTTTTAGTAGTCACAAAATGAGAAAAAGGATACTTTGTACAAGGCCGAGTTATTTTTCTCAAAGCAATGGGCAAATCATCATGGTCAAGTTCACAATCAATTGCCAAGGAACTTTCCAAAGGCTTAAGGGTGCCAAAAGAAGCACTTACCCCATGTTAGATGATTGGTGTTGTTCTTAGATCAGGTTAGGTTGATTTTGTCTGCTTCGATATTATGTGAGAAATTCTCAAGATGACTAATTTTTGGATTTGTCTCTAACTCAAGAACAAAGATGTCCTTGTTAGGAGTAGCTTCACAAACACAACTAATTTCTAGAGTTAACCTTGACTCGGGAACAGAGATGCCCTTATTAGGAGTAGCCTTAGAGATATCCACACAACATGTGCTACGAGAAGTATAAGGAGTACCAAGAGTAGTATTAGTATGAGACAATTTGTGTATGAAAGGGGCAAAATGACTCAAGAGATTCAAAGGACTTGACTTCAAAAGAACTTTCCCCTGAAGTTGATGACGTATGTAAAAAGATTTAGTTTCATCAAAAGTGACATCCATGGAGGTAAAAAACTTCTGACTTGGAGGATTACAATATCCATTTTCAATAGATGCATAACCAAAACGAACAAGCATTTAACAACTCTAGGATCTCACTATCCACAGAAATAACTTTGAATATGGAAATACACAACACATCCATTTGATATAGGACTCCATGAACTCAATGGGACTCGGATCATCTAGGACTCGAGAGGGTAATCGGTTAATAAGATAGGTAGTAGTGAAGATAGCCTCTACCCACTATGATTTAGAGACATTCATTTGGAAAAGATATGTCCGTGCCACCTCAAGAAGAAGCCTATTTTTTCTTTCAGCAATGTCATTTTGTTGTGGTGTATTCACACATGTAAATTCATGAACAACATTTTCAAAAAGGAATTTAGACATGTCGTGATTTACACATTCCTTCCCATTGTAAACGTCTAATTGACTTCCCAAGTTGTGTTTTTAGGAGATGGAAGATTTTAACAAACAGAGTAAATACTTCATATTTTTCTTTCATGAGGAAAATCCAATGTAACATGGGTACAGTCATCAATAAACATGACAAACCATTTAGCACTAGACTTACTATAGTTTGATGTAGGCCCCCGTACGTCACAATGAACTAAATCAAAAGGATGGACATTCTTTGTATTACTAAGGAAGGGAACATAGACCTTAGAATAGAAAATGAGGGATGCCCTAGAGGATGATGGAGAAGCCAAATTTGAGAAGACTCAAAATTAGTACAAGATTGTTGACAAGTGATACCTATTTGTGTATTGATACTATCGAAGACTCAAAATTAGTATAAGATTGTGGACAAGTGATACCTATTTGTGTATTGATACTATCTGTAATAGTACCTTAACAACAGTTCCAATCGTTCTCCCTAAGGCCTGTAAAACACAATGAATGGGAAAGAAGGTTACAGAACACTTTAGGTCATGAGTTAGTTTTTAAATGGAAATAAGATTATTGAAAGTTTTGGAACATAAAGAACAACTTTATGATTGAGGGATGGTAAATGAAAAACAATACCACGTCAAGTTACTGGGATACAAGTCCCATTGGCGACAACAATCTAGTTACCAAAAAGAGAAGATCAACATTGTTTAGTGGAGTTGTCAAGCTTAAGTAAATAATAGGGATTCCTTAGGCCCCTCTTAATTAAAATAGAATAATAAGACAAAAAGCTTTGACAGTGGCAACGGCAACAACAGCAACAATTCTGACAGTGGCAATAACTAAAGCTCTGACAACAGCTCTAGAGAATGTCCAATGACATTTCTGACGAAGTTCTTGCGAAGTTCTCTATAATCTCTATAATCTTTTAATAGCTTCTAAACACTTCTAGTAAAGCATTTAGTATCTTACTAACAACAATACTTAAGAAGAAAATAAGATCATAATCATACCACGTGCTCTCAAATCCAAAAGTATGTCATCCGCAACAGATTCCTGTTGGAGCCTGCCTAATGATTGGAATATATTTACAATACATTCTGCAGATAAAAGCTTGATGTCTACATTCTTCACCACATCCAAAACTTGCTTCTTTCGATCACTTTCACAAAGAGCCATCAAGTAACTTACTGCAACAACAATTAATTTTAGCTGAGTTTACTCTTTCACAAAGAGCCATCAAGTAGCTCACTGCAACAATTAACTTTAGCTGAGTTTACTCTACCGCATGAAACAAAAATGGTAATTGCACATGGACATAAAAATAAACAAGAAGAATTGTTTCAATAATTGTTATAATACTAAATGCACAAATTTTCAAATAACTACGCTTAGCACAATCACTTCTATAGTAGGAAGGTGAATGCATCAACATACTTGGAATACGATTTAGTGCAAATTCAGTTTTATTTCTGTTTCCAACATGGCGTGAATTAAGAAAAACCATTGATTGTAACACAAGCATAAAACATACATTTCCAAAGCAGTTATCATTTAAATCATGTCACTTAGTACTCCCTGGTAGCAAGAACAAGAATGTCTTATAAAAGGCATCATTGTTGTCCCTAATGCTTTTTTTGCCTTTTTTTGGTTTAGGGGATGGAAATAGGTTGGTCTTGCTTAGTTTAGGGGATTTAGAGGAGAATTAATTTTTAAAGTGGTGGAACCATTACACTATTTTTAACTTATTTTCATTCATTTCTATATATCTTCTCTATTGCTCTTCAACCAAATACCTTTAATTTCTATTGTATTGCTTACTTATTTCCACTCATCCATTTTATTTTTGTTGAAAGATTGACCTATGAAAAGATATTACTTAGTTACGAGGAGATATTATCAATCTATGGAATTGCATTGTGATAATAAGTTAGTCATGAGTATTACCTATAATCCTATAGAACCAAATATATTAAAACTGACAAGTATTTCATAAAAAATGATCCTGATAGAGGTCTTGTGGTCACAACTCATGTCCCTAACGGACTTCAAATAGTGGACAGAAAAAATTCCAAGATCGTGTAGGCAAGGCAAGATGGGAATGATTGATATTCATTTACCAACTTGAGGGAAAATATTGTAAATAGCAGATTATTAGGGTAAGAATATCCCCAATATCTCCATAGTGATTAAGAAAAAATATATTTAAAATCTTCCTATTCACTGCAACATATGTTCATTTCTTTATTTTAAACAATTTATTCTTACAAATATAAATGATGAGAATGTAAATGGTGTAGTTGTCATAAATAAAATAATTATTTATTTTTTTATGTAGTTCAAGTCTGAACCCACTCAACCATAGGCTATGATAACAAACAGTGGGCGTACTTCATCTCAAACCTAGTTTCCAAATACAGGTGTTTCCTTTTAGGTACCAAATTCCACTTAAAATATACAAAAACTAATCCTGTTGAAAGACCTTATTGGATTTTGTTGGCAATGGCCAAGCTCTTCTGATCATGGTTATCAAACTAGCAAATTAACTTGTAAACTCATGAATTTTGTTCACTCAATCTTACGAGTTAACTCGGAAGCAAACTCAATTTTGGAGTAGAATCGTGGGATAGAAGGTGGAATCGGTCGAACTCGCAATTTTGTTTCCGATTTGGCGAGTTCGACAAGAAATAGTTTTTTCGCAAAACAAAATCCTTTTAGCGCTCACTTACCAAATTAGGCTTTTAGACTTGGTATCTTTTGTCTTGGTTCTTGCTTCCTTGGTCTCTTGCGAATCCATCTCACTATCGCATTGTCTCTGTCTCTCGTTTGGTGTCACCATTGCTCACGATCTGTTGTTGTCGGTGGTTTGTTCTATGGATCTTCCTATATTCCCTTCCTGATGTGGTGGCTAGTAAGGGTAGAGAAGATGATGTTTCAGTTTAGGGTTTATGCTTT
>Ga0214542_1005081_pt1 | contig 25437 bp, 8 predicted proteins | sample CNSS1metaG_FD_160096 | JGI IMG/M metagenome (GOLD analysis project Ga0214542, IMG submission 160096) | Root nodule microbial communities from cowpea collected in UCLA plant growth center, Los Angeles, California, USA - CNSS1 | ecosystem: Host-associated > Plants > Roots > Nodule | place: USA...
TAAAAACAATAAAAAAAAAAAAAAAAAAAAAAAAAAAAAAAAAAAAAAAAAAAACTAGAATAGAAACAAAAGACTTGTGGGTTTAGTCATCATTACAAACAACCAATAATCAATAGAGATCAGAACGAAGGATTTGGGTCCTCTTTGATTCAGGGGAAGATTTGTTCCCAAAATTCTTTATCTCACTATAATCTCTACCACGAATATGGAGAAATAGAAATAGAAGAACTTAGGGTGTGTAACTCACTCTAGCCTCTACCATGATTAGAAAGAAATAGAATTACAGAGAACTTAGGAGGAAGTGTGAAACTAATTCAAATAGGCACAATCCAATTCCCACGAGAAAAAGGGATCAAAAGAATTACCTGAGAGAACGTATAATCTGTACATAGCCAGAAGTGTGATATTGTGTTTGTGCCTATCTTTACACACAAACTTCAACTAATCCAAGCTGATTTCTTTCAGAATATTCCATTTGATCAACGTCTGATGCAAATCATTAGCCTCTCTTTGCATACCCCCATCAGCAACAGCTTTGATTAAAGCAGAATATATACTCTTATCTGGATTGCATTGACTTTTCACCATCAAATCTAGAACTTGAACTGCAATATCAACCTTCTTTTGTCTGCATAATCCAAGTATTACACATTTATATGCAGTACTTTTAATCCTTTGTTCTTTCTTACGCATCTCCTTTAGCAGCTCTGTAGCTTCCTCGAATTGATCTGCCCCGCAAAATCCCCAAGTCAAACTACTGTGAGTAATTTCATCAGGAATGATTCCCTTTTCCACCATTTCATCATATAATTTTTTTGCTGACTCCATGAAACCCATTCTAGCAAACCCATCAATTAAAATATTATAGGTGACTAACCCAGGAGAACAGCTAGTACCTGCCAATAGGTTAAGTAACTGGATGCCCTCATCTACAAACCCCTCCTTACATAGACCACTTAAAAGAGTATTGTATGTTATAATGTCTGGCGGACAGTTCTTAATAACCATTGTGCTGTAGAGGCTTAAGGCACGATCCAAAAGTCCAGATTTACAAAAGCCATTTAGAAGGATATTATATGTAACCTGTGTAGGAGGATAGGAAGTCTCATTCATAATCCTCACAACATCATCAACTTCATCCCAATATCGATGGTTAATAAGAGAGTGGATAAGGGTATTGTAAGTCACGACATTCGGCTGCATTCCATGCGATAGAAGATTTGATATAACCAAAGACGTATCCTTGTATTTCCCTTGTTTAGAAGTCAAATTTACAAGAGAGTTATATGTAATGATATCAGGATAACAGCCTTCCATTGCCATATCTTCCAGTACTTCTAGGGCTTTAGCAGCCCCGCAATATTTGCAAACCAGTTCTATAAGCACCGAATAAGTAATCAGATAAGGAGGGCAGCCTTTTCTCAATTGGTCTCTCCAGAAACTAATTGCCTGATGATAATCCCCCTTATCAAATAGGCAGCGAATTACTGTATTATAAGTAACTGCATCTGGGGAGCAACCACTCAGGCTCATATCTTCTACTAGATCAAGGGCAGATCTTAAATGACCCTTTTTACACAGGCCACCAATAACCATGTTGTATGTAATTGTATCAGGAATGCCACCAGACATGACCATTTTGTTCATTATTTTGCAAGCTTCACCTACAACACCTTTTCTAATAAAACCTCGGATTAAATTGGTGCAAGAAGGGAAATGCGGTATTTGACTTTTCCGTGCCATGATATCAATCAACCTAGCCGCAACCGTTAACTTTCCCAGACTGCAGAGCCTCTGAAGAATTTTGTTGTTGGTCGTTTCATCGTTTTCAACAAATGGTGCCTCCTCAGGAGCCAGACTCGGAGAGTTTCTAGCATTGTTTGAATCCTTTAGTTCCCTGGAATTTCTCCTTACACCAACATAGTCACTTCCAAGGCCACGACTTCCATGGTCAACTTCAACAACTCTATCAATTAAAACACTTCCCTGAAAACTTTTACACCGCAATCCTTTCCAAGGAAAAGAGTGATTAGTGGAACAAAAGTAATCACCAAAGTAAAGTCGGTGTAGGGTAGGCGGTTCTTTACTTGAACTGTGATCCAAAGCAGAACTAGCACCTAAAATACAGCTCTCTCCTTTATTGCAACCAAGCAGACCATTCAAAGAATGGGAGCTGAGAATATTGTTTTGCAGAGCACCTATATGTCCCATCTTACCTGTTCAGTCAAGTATATTGATTGGACACTCTCAAGCTATAAACGGCTGGCACACTTCTCATTCACCTATCCTCTTTTCCCTACAAAGGTGGGACTCAGCTATAAAAAGTTCAGAACTTTGTTACAATAAACACATACTAAAAACAAAGAGAAGAAGCATACAAACACCCCTAATGGGAGACGGAAATAACATAACCGGAAATTCCAACAATCATCACAATAATATTGTAACAATATAGTAACAAAGATAATAAAGGCATGTGTTGAGCACGGAAAGGATAAGATAACGTAAGATTATCTAGAGGAGAGAGAGTGAAGAGGGAGAAGGAAAATTTTGATTAGAGTAATAACAACAATCAGGGGTTAGAGATTCTAAAGGGGCCATAGTTGGGGCAAAACAATTGTAGACAGTAGAAATTGAAATTATGGTTGAATGTTTGTGGTTGAATGTTATATAAGAGAAGGAAATAGACTCACCAGTAGAAGTGACAGTGAACAGTGGAAGCAATTGAGAAAGAACCGTCGAGAAATGTAGCAGCTTCGGAGGGTCAATGACTGTGGCGGCAATGGAGATGACGAAGTAGTTGGGGTTTACGGGTTTTTATATCTAAAACCCATAACAAGCCTACCCCTGTAACAAAAACACACCGAGCCGCGGAATTTGTATATTATTTTAAATCTTTATTTATATCAACTTGGCTTTTATTTAAATATTTATTTAGAATTTGTTAAAAATGTTTTTGAAAATGACAATTTATTAGTAAACGATTTATTATAAATATTTTCATTTTCAATGAAATTATTATTCAAAATAATTTTTAATTATTAAATAATTCATTAGATATTATATATTACATATTGATATTTAAAAAATTTAAATGTCTTTTGCAGAAGAACAAAACGTGAAATTCCTTATATTTTATTTTGCCGTTAAATCACATTATCCATGTTCTCAAAATATTTTAAATGGTTGTCATTATTTTTACATATAAAATATAGGTCCAAAAACCCCCAACATTTAATTAAGGAAATTACACAATTAAGTATCACCTATAACCTTTTTTTTTCCTCTGCGGTTGCTTCTTTCTTCCCTTCATGAAATAACATCAAGTTACCATAATACTTAAAAGTTAATGTATTAATGTACTAAAGTACTTCTTTAATTTTTGTGTGAAAAACCAACCTTACTATTTTTCACTTAACCCTCGATTACAAGCAGTAGTCGTTTGATTTCTTGGCTTGATTGTAAGTGATTTATCCTCATCAAACTATTTGTGAAAAATGTAATTTACTTAGAATAATATAAATTCAAAAGATTATTCATAATAATTTCCATCAAGGATGATTTAAGTATATTTTAAAAGTAGAGACGAGTTGAACCAGTCTACCACTCACATAAAAAAAAAAAAGTATTTGTATTTGTGTGGATTAATTATTCTAAATTCTTGTATAAGTTTTTAGTTATTGTATAAGTGAAAAAAACAAATATTATATATTTTTGAATAAGATTTGAAGATGTTAGATTATTTTTCAATTAGTTGAACAATAAAAAGTTTTATCATAAAAAATTTTTAAAAAAATAGATATATACACAAGTCCGCATCAGACTTTTTAAACTCACATTTTCCAAACAAGAAGAGCCAACTTGACCCTCATTTTACGACCAAGTGTAAGACAATTGCCACTTCTAAAGTTAAATAAATTGTGACATGTGAAAATTAGTATTTGCACCTTTAATCAAGGTTATACAAAATTTCTACTTATACCTATTTCAACTTTTGAACATACAAATAACCCATTTTTTTCATTTATACGTCTATTCAAAATTGAGCTTAAAGTCTGCATATCAAACGTCTGTTGCCTACAAAAAGTATAACATCATTTATCAACTTTCATTTGACTCACTGTTGACGAGAAATAAAGGTGAAAATAAATTAGGTCAAACAAATTTTATTTCAAAATTTGTCGACTTTAAAAAATTGTAAATATTAACTAATTGGTGACAAGATATTACTTAAGTTAAAAGTAAACTTTTCATGGGATACTAAAAATAAAACACCCTCTAAATTTTAACGTTTCTCATAATTTTCTATTAAAAGTTTGTTTTTAATTCTTAACCAAATGTTTCTTTGTTAAAATTTTGAAGTTGTTGAAACAGCTGCTGGAGAAGATAGTTATCAATCAAACTAAAAGCACCACGCTATCACATGTGAACATAGTATAGCAAAGAAATCCAAAAGACACTTCTTCCAAGCATGGGTACATAGTCACAATTTTCCCATTAAATAACAGTTTTCAGTAGCCAGTTTGTGGCAGATGGGATCTTCAAATTGTATTTACCCTTCTCCCCAAAGGGCGAACATGAGTACATAATCTATGATTTTTCATTAATTCAAATATGCAGAAGTCAAATTTTATACATTTTGAGTTTAATTCCTCATCCCACTGCATATTCCTGAAATATAAACATCAGAATTAAGGTACAGAATTTTGCAAGCAGTTCCTTGGAAATAAATATCTGAGAGGGAGGCCCTTAAGTAGGCTACATTTCATATGAAAAGACAAATAGCATTTTGTAAACACCGTTTTACTTAGCCAAGTTGGTAACCTGATTTACATAGATTCTGGCCCCTTTTACTTGTGCAGCACACCTTTCCTGGACAACTTTGGTTTCTTTTGAATGTGATTCTGTCATGTAAACAATAAAATAATTAAACTGGACATATAGGAGGATCCATTAACGGAACAATTTCAAATCATTGACAAAGAAAATTGCACCTTCTGTTTCTCCAGTGCTTCATAATCAGTCCTCTCCTTCCAGTTACTCTTGCGTAGTTTTATTGGCCGATTTCCAACATATTTTCCTGAAATGGAGACATCAAAATATAAATACAGATTTCGTTGCATTTGGTAAAATATTGTCTCCTTATGTTGACAGTATTTAGTGACAAATGGGAAGCCTTAGATAAATTCTTTACTCAAAGAAACAATAATCCATCATGAAGTGTTGGATTGTCAAGCTATCATATATCCGACTAACTAACTAGAATACTTATACTAAATCAAAGCAAAAGTCAGCAGAGAAACAGATATTACAGATTAAGAGTATTACTTAAAGAGGTCCATCTGAACTTACTAACCATTCATTTCTTTAAGTGCAGCAGCAAGGTCAGAAGGATTGGCAAAGCTCACAAATCCATAACCCTTTGTTTTACCAGTGCGCTTATCTCTGACAACCTAAAAAAATTAAAAAAAAAAAAAACTTGATCAGCCCCCATTACAATGCACCACAACAGTGTAAATAATTTTATTGTTTAGTTTGCTTACAGACAAGTAAAACAAGGCAAATTACAAATTACAAACAGAAGAGTATATAAAACTTAAGTTCATTAGATGGAATTATGTCATCACCATTAAATAGCATGACCTCATACTTCCATCAACATAACACCGAGCGAATTGCTCGGTTTCAAATGAGAACTACTGTATGCATGCAAAAATGCCTTTATAACTTCCGATTTGCACCAACTCAATATATTATTCACATTATTTATTATGCACAAAGAACCTGGTTTCTAGAGAATGAATAATGAATAATTAGTTGATACTTAATAGACACAACTACTACTAATTTTAGCAATTTTGTCATTCCAATTGAACTAAAAAGACACCTATGTCTCCAGCCAACACGCAAAAGAGCTAGTCTCAGCTGCCCTCTGATAGGCCATTGGTCCAAGATGCCCATTTACAACTACTAGCAGACCCAAATGCCAGTTATGCCAGCCCATTTGGCTCAAGTATTTCAATCATTAGTCAACGATTCCACGTACAGTGAATATTTTAGAAGCTTCTGATAGCCTGTGGGATCATGCCACCTGTAGGGCTAAGGTCAGCACTGGGGTTCTCTTCTCTGTATTTATTGATCAAATCCTAACACAATAACAGAATTTCCACCCATATTATTGTCAGTAACAGTAGAATAGTTTTATACAGCCTCCGTCTAGGGTAGGAACCGTCCCTAGGAAATTTCAAAGTCCTTTTAATGGTCCATTATTTTCATCCACACTCAAACTTAACTTCGTATAATGTTGAAAGAATTGCATACTAGAAACATTACACAAAAATGCAATGGTCGAAATAATTCTGAATAGTTAGAATGCTATGTGTATGAAGGTTAAACAGAGATGAACCAGGCAGGAAAACAAACAAAATCTAGTAGAAAGATTCCATGTAAGAATCAACCTGATGCCAAATCTACCAAATTCAAACTAGTTAGCCAATACTCATAGGACACCTGACTTCATCTATTTCTGATATTGAGATCTCACAACACTACAAAATAATAATCACAACGCTGATTTTAAAATGAATTGATTGTTAAAATTAAGGTGCATTAGGTCACCGGTATATAATTTCAATGGCCCTTGAATTGTGAATAACGAGCAACAAGAAGGGGAAACCTGAGATGACAAAATAACACATCAATTTTATCATTAAAAAATGTCTAATCAAATGTGAAGTATAAAACAAGACCTACCTTAAGATACACAAATCATTAACAACTCCATCCCTTCAAACAAAAATCTGAACAGGAAATAAAAAATGCTCACACTAGCACGACAATCATAGCCAAACATAAAGAGAATTCAAGTTAGAGGGGAAATCTACTTACTCGTGCCATGTTAAAGGAAGGAAATCGGGAAAAAGCTTTTGAAAGAACATCATCATTCACTTCATTACCAAGATCACCACAGAAGAGCCGATAGTCATCTAATCATAAAAGAAAAAAGATAAATTAGTTTATCATTTCTTATCTCACTTCAAAATCACGACCGCGAATTCTAAATAGGCTCAAAAAAAAAAAAAAAAAAACATGCGCCCTCACAGACACAATCCAAACATTTATAAAACTGGATTCAGGAATACTAGATGATATTTTAAAACACAAGAAAACTTTTTAAATATACATAAAATTAAATTAACCATTAATAGATACTTAATAGTAATGACTACATAATATTCATAACCATCATTATCATACCTTCTGGCCACTCAGCGAGGATAGGATCCTCCCATGATTGGCCAGCAGCTTTGCGAGGAACCGCTTTCCTTTTGGCATCGGTTTTGTGTTCCACGTCGCTGCTCGCAATCGCTGCCTTAACATTCTCAAGAGCCTCCGGCGTAATTATCTGTGCATCCCTTTCAAATAACTGTTGCGCCTGTTCAATCACGTAATATTCATTTTATTCATAAAATAAATTGAATCAATTTACCCCACCTCTCCCTCTTGGTAATCTAAGAAGGAAGAAAACGACTGACCTGGTATTGCGGCACAGCGGAGTATACAGCGGGAACCGGCGCCGGCGCAACCGGACCGACGACGGGAGGAGCGGGGATTTGCACGGAGGGGGCGGCGACGTAGGGTGCAGCGTAATGAGTTGTTGCAGGTTGCTGCAGGTGAAATGGGACGGGAAAATAGGAAGGGTTTGAATAGGCAAACTGCGATTGGGAAGCTGACGAGGAAGACGGTGGTGTCGTCATTGATCGCAACTCCGATCGAATTCCACAATGCAGAGGGAATGATAAATTGGACTCGAAATCAGCGTTTGGACTTCTTAGGGTTCTATCTGGGTTATGCCAATTTAATTAATTTGAAATATCTTGTTCCACAACTTTCTTGCATATTTCTTCCTGGTGGGCTCACTTTAACAAGGAAATAGTAAAAGTTTACTGGGCCTAAGGTTGAAGAAAAGATAATTAAAACCCAATTAAAATGTTGGTAATTGCTTCTTGCACCACTTTATTATTAATTACGCCTCAACCACTAAGAAAGGATTCAAACTCCCTCCAGTATTGCACACCACCACGGTCACCGTTCAACGCCCGCCACCACCGCACCATTGTTGTAGAAGAAGAGAGAAAAAACGCTGCACAAGAATAAGAAAGAAACTACATAAACAATTTAATTCATTTTTTTTTTCTGAAACGTATTTTGTATGTTTCGAAAAACTCTTCTTTATTTCATTTATGGATATTTCAAGGAACTCATTCCAAAAAAGTTTGTATGAGTTTTGAAAAACAATTTTTGAAAAATTTAGTTCTAATTACTCTTTTTGTTTTTCGTTAAAAAAAATGTTAAGTTGTTATTCCATTCTTTTTTTTTTCTCAATTTAATCTACTTTTAAAAATTTATACAATTTAATCCAAATTTGACATCAAAATTAAAGTTATTGGAATATGATTATTTATTTTGTGGGTGTAATTCTATTATCAATTTTAATGAGAAATTATTTATCTGCAACAATAAATTTAACAAAAATTAACCAAATTCTATAATTTTTTAAAAATTAAGATTAATTTGAGACTAAAAAACTAAAAAAATTAACTTGATATTTTTTTGCTAAACTAAACAAAAATAATAATTAAACTAAAAATCTATTTCGTAAAATTTATTCCAGTATACATCTCACACGTTATGAAAATTCTATTCCAAAAATCACACTTGTAATTTTATTATTTCGAAAATTAATTCTGAAAAGTTAGATAAAAAATATTGTTATGATAATTTCGGAAAGCTTATGAAATATTAAATCCAGAAAGTTATTTTTCTAAAGGGCAAAATGGCTATATCCAAAGTTTGAGAAACATATTTCAGTTCTGGTTATTTCAAAAAAACTCATTCTGAAAGGTAGTTTATGAGTTTTGAATTGTTTTTCCCTAAAATTACCTTTCAAAAAATTTATTCAGGCACACATTTTATACATTCTGAAAATTCTATTCCAAAAGTCATAAATCAGTATATTTTATTACGGAACTTTAGTTCTGAAAATACTATTTTGAAAATTCTGGAGAGCTCATACCAAAATGCTTCCTAAATATATAACCCGAAAATTACTTTTCCAAAGGGTAAAAACGATTGTTTTGAAAGTTTGAGAGGTGGTAAAGCAATTGTGGGGTGCAGGAAGTAAAAGTAAAAAATGTTTCTACAGCTAACATGGGCCATTAAAATTATGACGGCCTCATAATTTTTGAGATAAATGCCCCATTAATTAAAGCAGGGGTGACTGACTATTCTCACCACCTTCTATAAATACAAATATTCCCACCACCACAATGTTATTATTATACCTCCAATAATTTTCACCTTTAGAGTAAATTATATATATATATATATATATATATATATATATATATATATATATATAAACTTAATCTAAAAATAATTATCAATTGAAAATAAGAATTTAAAGACTTTATATATGTGATTTAATAATGATTTAAGAGCAAAATAATAATCTATCTCAACAGAACTCAAAATATCGATCTATTAAAGAATAAAAAATGTTTAACAAACGTATTTCTGAATTTAATAATTAAAAACATATAAATAAGTTAAAAATTGCCAAAAACTGAGATTATATCTTACGACTAAAAATATAAATACCTAAAAAACATCACAATCACAAGTATTTTCCACCTTAATATTAACTAATATAGCGTATTGAAGACTCGAGATCAACATTATAGAAAGAACAAACATAGACAATTAAGACCTCACACTAAATAAATACATTTTTAAATAAACTAAATCAAACTATTTGTTATTGAATTAACTAAAACTATTTACTAATATCTAAATGGATAAATAGGTGAAACACAAAAAAAAAAAAAAAAAAAAAAAAAAAAAAAAAAAAGGAAAAAAAAAAAAAAAAAAAAAAAAAAAAAGTGCGGAACAAAAAGTAGAAAGTAGAATTTAGGTTGTCTTAGAATTCAAAGTTGAGTTGAGACTATATACATAAGTTTGGTAGAAGTTGTAAAAAAAAAAATACTTTCTATAATAAATTAAACATGTAGTTTTTTCAAAATATTTTATATGAGTTATCCATTTTAGAAAAAAGTTAGCTCGGTTATTCATTTTAAATAAAAGATAACTAGAAATGTAATTAAGCACATTGTGAAGTCTGTTTATACTACTTGCAGTCCTCCCCAATTAAGGGAACAAATTATTATACATGAATAAACATTTCAATATATTCAAAAAAGTCAATAAGAAAAAGGTTAGTCATAAATATTTATGCAAAATATGGTTAATATGTTTTTGTAAACATTTTATTTTAGGATTAAATATGTTTTTGATCCCTTGACTTTCAACGAATTTTTGAATTAGTCTATTTCGAAATTTTGGACCAATTTAGTTATTTATCTTTCGAAATACGTGAATTTAGTCATTTTAATATAATTTTGTTAAATTTATTTGACATTTCAAACATGTTTCATAATAGTATTTAACTTAACATTAAAGCAAAAATGTGTCAGATAATATAAACAATTCAAATACAATTCTGAAATACGTACGAAACATCAAATAAACTTAACAAAATTTGATTAGAATGACTAAATTCACGTATTTCAAAAAATGAAGACTAAATTAGTCCAAAGTTTCAAAACTCACTGCAAGTGAATGGACAAAAACATATTTAATCCTATTTTTTATGATTAATTATCAGTTAATTAAGTTTAAACATCACGAACTCTTACTAGTGAGTCCATAACTATAACTATTAATTAAGGTGTATCTCTTTTATAATTATTAGATAAGTATAACTCTTTATTTAGAAGTAAAACAATTTAAACATCACGATTTAATTGTGATTCAATCCACTTGACTTTTGTCATAATATAATTAATATCACCTGCAACAATATTTCTTCGTACAATTCTTCCAATAAAAATCTGACTCTTAAAATGTGATTTGTTTCACCTACTTTCTAATTCAAGACAATTATGGAATTCGCAACCAAAAAAAAAAATACACTTTAAACTTCCAAAATAGAAGGTACGAAATAAAGATATTGATTTTAGGGTTAGGGTAGTAAAATATTAGTATAAGAAAAAGGAGGAAGTGGGAAGCATTTGCATGGAGACGTGATCCATTATTCCATTGTCATCGAGCCGATAAAAAATAGGGTCGTGGTTGAAGTGAAAGTCCCCTAAACCAAAACAGTAAAACCAGAGCGAAACCAAAATGGAAAAAAGAACAACCAATGCCGACATCCATAGTACACTTGCCACGTGGAGCACGCGCCTCGTGGACTCCACAGGAATTGCACGTGTCATGTGACCGGCGATTGCGGGGATGTTTGTACGGTCCTCATCACTCATAGTATAACGTGTCCACCCAAACATTTCTTTAATTTATTATAATTTCTCTTCCAAGTTTTACTTTATGTCCATTTTATTTTAAATTTTTAAAATATATTACGTATGTTAACTTTAGTGGAAGAAAATGTTTATTTCGCACACTCAGAATATATATTTGGCAGTCAACGCTAGTCGCTATATTGGTTGTCTCTCCATCTTTACTGGCTCTGCTTCATTACATGTCTACTCACTGCTTTTAATGTGATTTTAACACTTTTTATCTATGTAGTTTGCATTTGCAAGAAAAGCAGTTTCATATTTTTCAGCTACAAACTATTGTTTAAATATAAATTTTGTTCATTTTATAGTAAATAATTGAATTTAATTGTTTTATAATAATTATCTTAAAAGTTATGTTGCTTTATGAATGATGGATCCTAATATTATACATAGTTGTTAAGCCCACTTGTAAGAATAAGTCGGACATAGATAGTGTCGACATGTAATTCTATCGAAATAAAAAATCCATTTATAATTCGTTAAATGTCGGTTTAAAAAACATTTATGGGTTTTTTTTAAAATTTGTGAATACCCATAAATACCTATTAATATTTAGGAAAGAACATATTTTAAAATTTTTAAAATAAAATTAGAAAAAAATATAAAATATAAAATATATTAAATTAAATTAAGGGTTAAATATGTTTTTTATCCTTTAATTTTTGGTCGGTAAAAATTGAAAGTAGTCTCTCATCGAAATTTTGGATCAATTTAGTCTTTCATCTTTAAAATTATATGAATTTAGTCATTTTAATCAAATTTTGTTAAGTTTATTTGACGTTTCAAACATGTTTTATGACAGCATTAGAGTTGCTTAGATTGTTTGACACATTTTCACTTCAATGTTAGTTGACAAACACGTTTGAAATGTGAAAATAAATTTAACAAAATTTCGTTAAAAAGACTAAATCCATGCAATTTTAAAGTTGGGGGTCTATATTGGATCAAAGTTTCGAAGATTGACTAATTTCAATTTTTATTTAAAGTTAAGAGACCAAAAACATATTTAGCCCTTAAATTAAATATGAATTCAATTTTAGTGTTAATTAAATTTAACTTATTAAAATATAAAATTAATTTTTAATTTTAATTTATTGCGGGTAACGGATACTCTCAGATAGGGATAGTAAGATATTCAGATCTAATCCGTTTATAAACAAGTATCAAAATATCCGATTTCCACTACATGCTAGTAATAAATACCCGCGGGTATAAACTATCCGTCATAAATCTTATTCTATATATCAATTTGATAAAATTTAATGAGACTTAAAATATTCTTCAGTTTGGTAAGATTTAATGAGACTTAAAATATGTCTGATAACAATTCTGCATGAAAATTCAATGAACTATTTTAAATTATGAGTTATTGATTTTATAGAGAAGATTCTTAAAAATTTACCGATAAGGAAAACAATTTTAATATCTTTATTTTGACATTACCACGAGGAATTCAAACGAGAATGATTTTCATACTACTTTTCGTTTTCAAATATGTTGGATGTTATCTTACCTTCCAACATCTATTATTAATTTCTTATTGAAAACTCAGCTGAAAATGGTGCAAGATAAGATAACATGGTGTTATTTAAAAGACACGTGTATGTGTATATTTTGATGACTACCCATTTTAATTAATTCATTTCATTTAATCATTAACCTTTTTTAACAAATTAGCATTCGACGTTCGGCGACATATAAAAGTATTTGAATTAAGTTTTAGTTTCAAAAGGAAAATTGTTGACAAAAGTTATATATATAGTCATATTGTTAATAAAAAAACAAAAGAAAATTGCAAAACCAAGACGAAGTTCATTGAAATGATGAAGTCACGTGAGAAATATCTCCGTAAGCAGTATTAATTATTGTGAAATTAAGCACAACTATGCTCGTAAATTGAAGACAGAATAAAAAATATTTTGCTGTTGTTGCTTTCTTGAAATTTGGCACCCCGAAAGGCTTACCGGAGAACGCAGCACGTGGCTGAGAACATAAGCTGCCACAGCCACAATATTTTTATTTTGATGCCCAAAACTAGCAAAATGTAGTCCAATGTAGCCCTAAGCATATATAGAAACTTCTTCATGTAGTTTTTCAATTATTCAAAAATATACTTCCCAATCATCTTTTAAGATACACGGCTTTCTGAAATTATATTATTTTATTTATGTATAATTATTTCATAAGAATAAAATTAATAGTTAGTGCTCAGTCTTTCGAGATAGGATCATTGGAACATAAAACACTAATGAAATATTAGTTCAACCCACACACACTCTCAATATGACACGAGAATGATATAGGATTTGCAACAATCTCTTCCTTAAGTGTGAGTCTCTTCATATACAGTAACTCGTCTCGGTTGAATTTTTCGAGAAAAGATCATTGAGAAAATACAACACCAATAAGACATGAGTTTAACCCACACATAAGAGATTAACACCACTCTCAATCCAAAATCTTAAAACAATAAGTTTATTTGTTTTTATCCTTATATGGTACTCAATTTCTTTATTTTTATTTGATATAAGATTTAGACTCAAACTTTGAGTGTTTGGGATAAGAAAAAAATGAGAAAAAAAAAATGAGTATTGAGAGATTACGACCCTTGTAGTTTGGTCATATGTAATAAAGTTATTGAAGTAGTTCCTAAAAGGTGAAAGATTTCCCTGTAGAATGTCGAATAATAATGGAAGAGTTTCAAAATTAGTTGAAGAAATTCAAATGAACCCATCACCAGCGGCCAGAACCACGCCGCGTGTGTTGGCGAGTGTTTGTAAATATTATTCCTATCTTTACTTTACATTCATCAAAAATCACTTTAGTTTAATTCAGAATCTATAAAAGAAAAAAAAAAGAAAAGCAAAAACAGTTCTCATCTTTGAGTCTGTGACTTACGATTTGTTTTCTCTAGCTGCACGAAAGAACCATATCTATACTATACATCCAATTATGATATTTGATCTAGGGCAACAGAAAATCAAACGAATACAATTCTCACTATTAAATATGTATCGAACACAAGAATGAAAATGTTTTCTGATGAATAAAATAAAATTTGTACTTCATTTGTTTATATGTACTTATATATAAAAATGTTTTACGCCATCAATACATTACCCTTTCACTTCAAAATAAGTTTATATATTTACCTTTTTCTAACAAATTTTTAGGTTTAAATATGTTTTTAATACAAGTAAATTACTTATTTTTGTTACCAAAACCTTTTTATTAATTTCAAAATTTATCACACTTTTAACTTTAGATCTCCTATTTTTTTTATCACACTCTGTAGTTAGCTTAAGATTAGAAAAATTCATTAGCGTAATCAAGTTAATAATGAATAATATTTAAAATTAAAAGAGTTATATTTTTTAAGAAGGTAATTTAGTTAAGTACTATATTTATTATTTAACATGTATATACACGTACATACACATAGAGATAGTTATATATGTTATTTTAACTTTTTCATTCAATAATTTATTTATAACATTGTATTTTTTTAAATAATTATGTTCTAATTAGGGCTATATAACTTATTTTCTTTGTATTTATTTTTTATATCATAATATATTGAATCGTTATAAAAACAACTTTTCTATTATATTGTAAGGAAATATTTACTCTAAAGATAAAATTGATAAAATATATTTAAATTTTCTGAATTAATCATTTCAGTATATTAAAATCATATACAATACACAAATAACGGCTATTTTTATATCGTTATTGTTATTTAATTTAGGAATAAATGACTTAATATGTTTGAAGTCAATGCAAATATTGGAATACGTAGAAGAAATGCGCTATTATATAATTTTGATAAAAAAAAAATCAAATTAGAAAAACCCTACGAAAATTAGTAAGTTGTATAATTGATTTTGGAATTTTAGTAACAAAAATATATGTACTTTAACCATATAATAATCACATTGAAGTTAAAGCCATATAATACTATTATTTTTAAAAAAAAGTAGATTCGAAATCGTTGTTGATTATGTTGACTAAAGCATATTAAACTGTAACACGTTATTAATTCTTAAAAGATCTCTTTTCCTTTTTACATGCATTTTTTTTCACAAATAGTTTTATTTGAAGAAGGAACAGTGCTTAATATGAACATGTTTATCTATAAATTCAAATTTTGTTTCGTAATTTGCTGCGTGTTAGGAATCTAAGTGTGAGTCTAAATTTTATATTGACTAGAAATAAGAAAGTAAAACAATATATAAGGATTAATGTCTATAAATTTATTGTCTTAAAGTTTTAAATTGAAAGTGATATTAATGTCTTATGTGATTAGACTCAGCTTTTATTGATGTAATGCAACTTTTAAGCTAAAAAGATTGGAAAGTGTAATTTCTTTTCTCTCTTTTGTCTTAAAGAACATTTTGTTACTCTATTATTTTGCTGTATTAGTTTCAGTGCATCAATGTTTATTATGGCCACACCTGGTAGCAATCGTAGTTGGCAATAATAACCCAATTCTCATTAATTAAGGACTTCAAAAACTGTCTGAGGGAAGAAACAGATTTTATAAAAAAACACTAGTTTGAAACTTGCACAATCTTATTTTTATTTAAGATGTGTAATAAGTTTACCTAAACTTCTACAAAAAACAAAAAGACTTTTCCTAGTAACGCGCAATTCACCTTATTTAAATCAACTTTTTTATGATATTCTCTTTTCTAAAAAAAGAAATAAAACTAACAATTTTGTATATTAAAATTATTTCCTATACCAGTTAAATATAAATTAATCTTATCTTTTTCTACAAAATTTTGTGAAGAAACTATAGAAGTTTCGACTTCCAGGATTCAAGAGTCCCATGTCTTTTTTGGTCAAGACTTGATTAATATCTTTATCGGAGAATTGCTATGCATAATAAATAAGCACAAACCTGCATCAGAGTTGGAATTATAATTTTACCCAACATTGTCCGGTTTCTAATATATCCTACATTGTTGAGAGAGATGATTCTATCATACAATTGTATAAACCATAACATAATCATTTGTGACTTGTGGTGTGAGGATTTAAGTGTTTTTTGTGGGTTTAGTACGTCAAAAAATAAAAAGCCCGATATTTATAAGTTTCATTTTCTAATCTTTTATTTTTTTTCATTGGTACTGTACATACAATACAGGTAAAAATAAAACAATTGTGTCAATTAAGCATTCACAAGAAAACATGGTTTAAGTTGGTATGAAGGGAAAAAATGAGATAAATCACATTACGTTATTTTTCCTGAAAAATTATGAACTCCTGTCAACAAAGCCTTTTTAGATGATACAACAACTTGAAATGAAAGACTAAGCAAGTTAAAAATTTGAAAGTTTGTGAATTATTTTATTGTGTTGCGCAGAATCAAGGAAAGTATCAATCATGTCACCAAAGGTCCAACTTTCTCTCTTTTAAAGCGCAATTAATGTATATCTTTTCCCATTCAATCAAGAAGCTAACAAACAATATATTAGGTTTGGATCTTTACTGTGATAATTTGAATAAAGGACCATTTCATCCAAATGACCTAGCCAACCATTGAGCGAGGGGAGAGACACAACAAAAAGAACAACCTTTTTTACATAAAAAAATAGGTTGTTCTCCGAGCCAAAGGGATTAGGCAAATACTACAAAACTTAATCTCTCCATAGCCATATCCAATTACTTTTCACATACTCATCTTTAGCTGGCATCTATAATAGAGAAAGACAATCTACATATTTGTCTTATACCCTATATCATAGATTTTGCTAAAATCATCTTCTTCAATTAACTATTCAACTGGATTAGACCATTTACATGTTAGGCTCGTGAGTCCTCTCAAGCTATACTTTTATTTTCGTAATTTTACCTTCTGCTTAATAATTGTTCTTCCAGCTTCTGTGATAAAAATATTGTTCAATCACATTTTCTAGGTTAAATCCTCACTACTTCAATTTCGATCTCAAGTTAGTTCCTGAAGAAAAATAGTTATATTTTTGTTTCTCTGAACTTCTCTCCCTTCAGATGTGCATGGATATGCCAAGACAGAAAGAAAAACAAAGTGCAGGTTATAGCCAAATCCGTGAATACAGAAATGTTTAATCCCCATGTACATAACTAATGGAAGACAAGCATGTGTGTATATATATATACATATACATATACACCAGCTCATTTAATACACCCAAACCCAATTAATTAATCCCCTGAAAAGTCAATAAATATTTTTCAAAAAAGGTCTCACTTACAGGAGGAGAGGGTGGAGAGATTCAAGTGCATGCTTCATAAATATACACTAGATGAAGATGATGACTGAGATATATTTATATTTATATTTATATAGATAGATATATAATATTAACTTGAGTACAAATATGATAACATATCTTCTAGTAGTAGTTGACGGAGAGTGGTCGTGGCTCTTAACTTAACTTCCCCCGACTCACGAAGCGAGAAGAACAATTTCAAGGGCATCATCTCAACAATCTAGAGGACGAACACGAAGCACATCTTCGAAGAGACAAAAGCACCTTAAAATTGCAAAAAAGCAGCACAAAACATCCACCACTCGGTTTACTAAACCAATAATAAAGATCAACATACAAAAGACAAAACGCAAACAAAAACAAAGGCAACATAGAATATACGAACGATTCATGTTTGATACCTGTGGTGAAACATTGCTAGCAAAGCTTCTCTTCTTCTCTTCCAAGGTGGCTAAGTAGGAGCGGGAGTGAGCTTCGGCTTCGGCCTCTTCCTTTTCTTCTCATAGCTCACACCCCTCGCCTTCGCCTGAAAATCACGCACGTCGCGCAGGTAAATCCTCACGGCCCGTGCACCGAAGGGGTTGGTCTCCGGGCGGCCGCCGTTTTCCTCGTAGGCGGCGCGGAGGCGGCCGATGAGGGCGTCGAGGCTGCCCCACGCCTGGCGGAGCGGGCAGGGACACGGCGCGGGGGGGTTGGGAAGACCGAAGAACGGGCAGGGGTGGTTGTGAACCTTGGTCTTCCCGAACTGGTCGAGGTAGTGGAGGAATTCGAGCACGTGCGCGCCGCTGCACAGGGCCAAGGAGAGTGGTGGACGGTGGTTCCTTAGGTACTGGCAGAAGGTGTTCCAGTCTCGGCGCTTTTGGTTCTCGTAGCGGCTGGGGGTGGTGCTGCCACTGTTGCTTCCGGAAGAAGGAGACGAGACTGCGGAGGTTCCAGCGGTTGGATTGGTGGTGGGGGTCTCCATCTTGTACCTGGGGCTGGAAACGTTGGCCGATTCCGAAACCAAATCCATGGATCTGATCTGATATATCCCCCAAGTCTTTTTTCGTTTAAACCCTTGGATCTGCTTTAGATCTTGGGTGTATGGTGGTGGTTGGTTGGGTATAGCGAGGTGGTTGTTGTAGCAAAGACTAGGGTTTTGGTTTTATAATAATATTGATAGTGACGAAGTGTAGTAGTGATACTAACTGGAAAAGCGAAAAGGTTTTGTATATAATATACATATATCTATATATCATGCAGAGAGAAAGAAAGAATGGGTGGTGGTGGTGGAGGAGGAGATGAGAAAGGTAGAGAGTGGGAGATGAAAGGTAGGTTCCATTGTTGGGGTTTGGAGGTTTGGGGAAGGAAGTGAATGAGATTAGGTAGAGTGGAGTGAGTGTAGTTTGGTTGGAGGTGAGGGATGAGAAGGTTGCAGTAATTGGTGGAAGTGGAATGATTCCTGGGTAAAGCTTGGAGAGGGATCAGGTTATCAGGTATTTGCTTCCAGAAAAGCGCGAGGAACTGAGAGTTATGTGAGAGAAAGTGGTGGGTTGGAGAGTGGTGAAGAACCGAGGGTTAAATGAAGGAGAGGAGGGTGTTGTGCCGAAACAGGACAAAGTTTGGCAGTAGGCAGTGATGATGGTGACCAAAGATGAGCAGACATTTCAAATTATGCACATTCCTCACTCTACTTTTAGGCGCGTGACTTACAACTTTTACCACCACCCTTCCTTCATCTCTCCAACTTATACTAACCAATGCTAAATTAGTACAAGTGTGAGTGTTGCTCTTCAAATAAAGGAGCCAGAAGAATGAATAACAATACATCAAGAAGAAGGAACACTCTCTTCTAAATAAATGACAACAGTTCCACTAAACAAAATATACAGATAAAGAGTGCTGACAAATTCTAGTAGTACAATTATTAACAAATTTAATTGATTTACAAATTTTGATTTTTAAATATTTTATAAAATAATGACAATAATTATAAGTGCTCAATGTTTTATTCTTTAAGTGTAGGAAATAAGATCAACGGTTGAAATAATTTTCTCTCGTCTGTGCGAGAAGAGAAAATATGCTTTTAAAAAATTTTCGATTTAACATGTCATAAAAGTTAGCAGTACAGAGAAATAAAAAAAAAAAAAAAGATAAGGCTTAAAGTATTGACATTTACTTTCCGCGTTTTTTTTTTTATTTGCATTGAAAAGTTTAGTTCTGTTTCAAAATATTTCCAACATACGTGCGTGCATATAAAGCGAATAAAAGTAAAAATAAGTACATAATACCAACATGAATAACGTTGAAATAATAAATCCCGTTCGCAAAAATGAAAGTAAAAATAAGTACATAATTCCAACACGGAATGTTGAATTAACTATATAATTAAAATCTATAATAAGTATTTTTAACATATAAACAATATCCAATTAAGAAAGTGGAAACTCGTTATTCAGATTGTGAATTTTTAATTACGGAACCGGGAAAAAAAATTATACATTAGACAATTAATATGCATGTAACTAATAAAAAGAATGAGAATTACGTACATTATTAAATGAGCAACATGTATAGTTTTAAGAAAATATCTTTGTTATTATTTACATATTTTGACACCTTTCATCCTTCTATCACCTTCTATCAATCAATCAAGACAGTAGGGGCCTGGGTGCCGTGGCAATACGGAGAGATTTCATAATCTTTTGTATAAATACCGATATACGGTTATTTCTTAATATTTTTTTGACGCCGATTGTACCAATTTCAAAACTTTAAAAATAGTAAATCATAAATCACATGAAAAAAAAAAGTTTTACGTGAGGGTGCAGTGGCATGTAAAAGTACATCACAAAATGATGTGAAAGTTATTATTTATGCAAGAGGTATATTATTACCAGTGGAGGTGAAAAGTGCAAAGAGTTTTGAAAAAGGAAAGTGAGTGTTAGGAGAAATGTGGTGAAGCAGAATGAATGTGGTTTTCTGTGTTGAGGAAGCAAAGAGGGGTTGATGTTAAAAATGGTATGAGTGTTGGCATGTGTTTTGTTCCAGTTAAGGTAAGAAAGAGAAGTGGTGGTGGATTTGGTGCATTTGTAATCTCAAAAGCTAGAAATAGGGGCAGAGGAGCATGGGTGATTTTGGGATGTGGTAGGAACCAATAAATAGATAGATCTACGTATTGTAGTTTCAGTAAACTAGGTTTGCGCCTGAAATGGAAAGAATAAAAGATTTAAATTAATACGCCTAATATAAGATGGTCCCCGCCTTCATTTCTGGGGAACAAAACGGCTCTCAAGTGTGGTCTGGCATCCTCTGTTTCTTAATCTTCCTACATTTGCTTTGAGGGTGGCAAAATTTGTTAGTGCCTCATCGCCTCCAACCATTTCATCAATGCCTTCCCCCTCCGCACGTGTATAATTGTTAAGAATCGAACGTTTATCAATAGACTAAAAATTATAATTAGTTGAGACATAAATCTTTTTATTTAAGAGTGTATTCGTTTAAACATTACATAAAATTCAATTTATTTAACTTTAGTTACGAGACAATTGATGTCACTGAATATGTATTCCCGTTGAAAAATAACTCCTCCCAAATTAAATGAAATTAGTTTTGGAATGAATTTTAAATTCATTGCACTAAGTTTGGTTTAGATACACTAATTATACATCGTTCCATTGGTGTGTCTGGGTGGGACCCATTTGTTTGTGAAACTTTTTGAACCTTCTTCGGGGATGTATAGAAAAAGAAACCTAATTAACGTGAATTGGGTCTCTGACATGTTCATCATCATGTGCAGTGCAGGTGTATGAACATGTGACACTGATTTCCCTTTTATATTTGGCCAATTAAGGTGAGTTAGAAGACCCCCACAAGCTCAAGAAAGTGACGATGGAAGAGAGACAACACTAGCGGCCACAGGCACCAACACCTGAGACAGGTTTAGGTCAGAGACTCCGTCGGAGGACAGAGGTAAATCGCAGCAAGTGGAAGTGAAAACCAAAATATGAAAGAAACTTGACTCACAAAACCAACAAAAACTAGTTCAGATTTTCATTTATGCTGCTGCTCGTCGCAGATTCACATTTTTTTTATTCTTTAAATCGTAATCACCACTTTACACTAATTACAGATCAAAATGCACTAATTAGAATTAATGTCATGGATTTTTTGTCTCAATGCATGCAAGAGACAGACGCAGAAGATGATGATGATGATGATGATACATGTATAGAAGAGCCACCATCACATATCAGGTAATAAATCTTAATATATATTTTACCATATATATGAATCATCACCATCAATATCATTCACCTTTTCAGATATCCATGCATGTTGCCAATCATCTCATCTTCATACTTCATCTTTTACACCCATGCCAAAATAATATATATATATATATATATATATATATATATATATATATATATATATATATAATACCATGCATTCATTGAAGCTTTTTCTTTTTCTTTTCACTTTTGAACTTAGATATATATTTTTATTAAGTATATGCTTGAAATAATAATACTTTTTCTTTAAATTATTACCTCCCTTTAATTAAAAAAATATACTTTGTAAGTAGGTTCATAACTATGTTTCTTAAAGATTTAGATCTTATTGGGGCTAAGATTCTTACATGTGAAATAGTATTAGTTTGAAGAGGATCGATCCTTATAATGCATATATAAGTGTTTTAAAACATTCATTTTTAACTATTGGTCGATAAATTTCTTAGATTAAAAATAATATTTATCTTCTTTTATAATGAGAAATATATTTCATGCTCGACTTTTGAAATTAAATTAAAATAAACTTTCACATGAACTCATTCGATGTTAATTATTATAATTTGTTTCATTTACCAGAAAAGACGAGCACTAATAAGTACTTTGTTTGGAAGTGAGAAAAAAGAATTGTTTTAGTTAGTAGAAAATGAGAAGAAATAAAATTATAAATATAATGATATGAACATTATTAACAGCTTCTTTATTTATTCATAAATTATTTAAGCAAATTGCAAGTAAAATAAAATAACGTTTAGACATTTAAGTTAAATTTACAATAAGTTATATTTTTCGTTAAAGCAAAGCTACGATTCCCAATACAAACTTATGCTCAATAAATCAAAATTATAAAACAAAATACTCCAAAAAAAGTAAATAATTTTAATTTAACTTATGATCAGATTAGACGACCTCTAGAAAACAAGTATTTATTCAGTCACGTAATTAAATTTAGAATAAATTATATTTTTCATTAAAGTAAAGTTAGGATTTGTTAAAGACATACAGTGAATCACATTTATATGAACCTTTATTAATTTCTCTCATTTAAGTTAAATATAATTTGGTTAGTTAAATTTAAGTTAAATCTTGTTAGTTATTATTATAGTTTATCCAAAGCGAAATAATATAAAATTTAAGTTAAATCTTGTTAGTTATTATTATAATCTGGTTTTTACAAACTCGATGTTTAGACCTTTTTTATTTCCGGAAATGTAAATAATAAATAAAGTTTTGGAAGAAAATGAAGAGAGAAAAGAGAAGAACAAAAACAAAGGAATTGTTATATTGAAGCCAAACCAAACTTTCAGCAATAATTCTATTCTCACCCTCCCTTCTATTCCTTTTTCTATCGTATAAACATAATAATAACATAAACAAAACAAAACATAAATTTCAACTCAAAACAAATCTCATAAATAATAAATTTACACATGCGATTAAATGCCCCTAAAAATTAAATCTTAAAAAAAAATCTGAATGATGACAACGAAAGTTAACAACACGGAGGAAAATATTGTGCATCTCAAATCGCAATTTTGTTCGAAGTTTTCAAGTTATAAAGTTTTATAAAAACGTATCATTTTACTTGACATTTTAGATTATAATGTTATTATAAGTTGTGTATTATACAATAGTTTTATAATGTTTAAGCGTATTGATTATCTGTTTATTTTTGTGCTTAATTTTTTACATTATTTATATGACTAAAGAAAATAATTTCAATTTCTCTATTTTCCAGTATTAGAGATTGGTGTAAGAATAAGGTACGAAATATACAATTTTACCAGTTTCGTAGTCTCTAACTAAAACTATGTTTGAAAATGTTGCATTATCTTAAATCACACCTCGTAACGATTATTATCCAGTTATTGTTTTTTTTTTTCAAAATTTTCTTCCTTTATTCTTTTTTTCTAGGTTGGAGGCGTGATAAACCCATACCAAAATTATCCCAAGGCTGGTGAAAAAAAATGTCTAAACAACTTTAACTTGAGAAGAAGAAAATAAAGTCCTTAATTCCTTTATCATGAAGGGGTTTTTAAAGTTTCAACTATTTATTGAATTTTATTCAATGCAGTTTGTCCATAATATTGAAGGATTTCTTTTTCAAAAAGTTGAATAGTTTATTTGGAGAATCATTTCATAAATATTTTAAAAAAATAATAAATAAAAAATTAAATTTATACAAACTAAAATTAATTTATGTATGAGTAAAAGTTAAAATAAAATATTTTTTACAAAATAGTTTATGCCCAGACTAATTGTATTTTGAAGATAATGCATCCTTCTAAAAGAAAACTTAATTTACACTGATACATGTCATAAAAAATATCATTTGTATGGATAACTCCTTGATTATTATATAAATAATTATTATTTAATTAAAAAGTTATATTTTGTGTGTAATAAGAATTTTTTAGAGAAAAATTAATCACAAAATAATTTTTATATATATATATATATATTATAATATTATTAAGAGTTCAGATATATAGCATTTATATATCTGAATAAGATCTATCGAAAACTTTCTCAATAACTTTTACCGTTCTCTTTCTACTCCTACACATATGAAAAAATATTTAATTTTTTCAAAAACAAGAATAAAAAAAACTATACGAAATAAACTAAAAATTTTATTACTATTTTAGGCCCACCGAATGTGCCTTGTTATCATGTATAACCATTTACAACAAAAAAAATATAACCGAAATTATGTGTGGACAATGATATTTTAATTCATTTTTTTTATCCATTTTTAACTCATCATTTCAATCACTATTAGATCATCATATCACATCACTAAAAGTAATCAAAACAAATAATTTAATGGTGATTGAAATATTGAGTTAAAAATGAGTCAAAATAAGTGGGTTATCATTTTTCATCATATATAATTTTAATAAAAAACTATTTAAAAAAATTATTTAATTTTTTTATTTGATGAACTCAAAAAGAATTAATATCTAGTGAAAAATAAATTAAACGAAATAAATAAATAAACATGATTAATAAAAAGAAATAAATCAAATAAAGTAAATAAATAAATAAATCGTGTAATATAAAATAAATAAACAAAAATATTGCATAACTACAAATAAATAAACAGAAATATTGTATAATTATAAATATATAAAATAAAATAAAAGAATAATATATAACCATTCATCCATAGTATAAATATAAAGAAACAAAAAATAACAATTAAAATTAAATTAAATAAAAATAAATAAAATAATATATAATTCAAAATAAATAACTTATAAAACAAACTTAACCCAATTAAGATCGATTAATATAAGAAAAATTTAACTTCACTCCCTCCTGATCTTGTTCATTAGAGTCTCATTTTGTTGATTAGAGACACACTATTTTTCAGAATGTTAAATTTTTTTCTATTCATTACTCCAAATTCTCTCCCTCTCGTTGTCTTTCTCTTTCCCATTCTTCTTCTCGCTCTCCCTCCTTGTCTCTTTTTTTTTTTTTTTTTTTTATCAC
>Ga0214542_1005083_pt1 | contig 25435 bp, 19 predicted proteins | sample CNSS1metaG_FD_160096 | JGI IMG/M metagenome (GOLD analysis project Ga0214542, IMG submission 160096) | Root nodule microbial communities from cowpea collected in UCLA plant growth center, Los Angeles, California, USA - CNSS1 | ecosystem: Host-associated > Plants > Roots > Nodule | place: USA...
AAATTTGGTTAAAAGGACTAAATTCACGCATTTTGGAAGATGAAAGACTAAATTGGTCAAAAGTTTTGATGAGGGACTAAACCCAAATTTCGCTCAAACTTGAGGGACCAAAAACATATTTAACCCTAAGTATTTTGTAGGCAAAGGAGTGTGAGGACTATTAAGGGGGTGTTAATGTTGGATAATTATTTGGTATTCACGGTGTGATCTCTCAAACTCCTTAATGGGCCCAACCAATTTGTGGTGAGTTTGTTACCTTGCATACTCCATTCTCAAACATTACATTTAAGTCGCACCACGTGGAACAACATAAAACTCAAAAACTTGTCCACCAATTCACTATAGAGCTATAAGAATTTTAAGTAGTTATTATTTTATGAAACTCGGTATCTGTTTGCTGATGAAAATGCAGATTAGTCTTTGTTTGTATGAGCTGATTTGGAAAGATTTCCGATTATGGACTTAGGAAGGGAAGATAGAATGATCTTTAAAGAAGGGAATAAATTTGAGTGGAAAGTCAACTAATTTTTAATATAATTATCATTTTATCTTTGATGTTTTTTCACCTTTTTACTGTGCTTGAATTTTTTTTTAAATAAATTTGAGTATAGTAAGGTGCACATGACCCTTTTTCTATTTTTCTATGGCGAACATTTTTTCATAAAGGTTCTGGCTTGAAAAACACTCTAGATTGATAAAATTTTGGCAATTATTATGTGAACCTCGATCAATTATGTTTCTTAAAATAATACTCTAAAATATAATGTAGATTGTTCTTAGAAAAATTATTCTGTAATAATAAATTCTATTATGAGATGTTTCAAAATAATTAACAATGAATTATTACAAGAGGATGTTGTGGGTGGAACCAACATTGAGGAATAGAAGACAATATGGTAATTGTGAAATGTCAACTACCCGCAAGACACAGGCCTGTGTCTCAGGATGTGGTGCTACTAAGACCAACCAATTTCCGTACCAGTACGGCTTATGTGGCTCATGTTCTCACCCTATTCCTAAACAAACCTCCTTCATACTTTGCACTTAGGTGTACTTGAATTTGACTCCCTCGAGCATTTCTTCCTGCACCCATAAAATTTTTATCTCATCTGGCCTCATAATTATAAATATATTAAAAATTCTAAATTTCTTTTATTTTTTTTCACACGGCATCCCTCTTTATTTTCATGCTGCTTTCTTCATTATCTTCCTCATTCATCACCAATTTCATTTTCACATATTTGTTAATCTAAAATGTATTTTTGAATCTGAGAATATATACCGGATTGACCAGTTTGATATGTAAATTTACATATTAAATTGGATAATCTAATATATATTTTCAGATTTAGTAATGCATACCAGATTCGGTATACACTCCTAGATCTAGAAGTATATTCCGAATTGGCCAATGAAGATGAAATTGGTGATGATGGAGAAGATAATGGAAATAGCAGTGTAAGAAAAAGGAAAAAAAATTAAGATTTTTAATATATTTTTATCCAGGGGTGAGATGGAAATAAAATATTTTATGGGGTGCAGGAAGAATAGAGGGGGTGCAGGAAAAAATGCTGGACTCCTTCAAACCCAAATTAAATCAAGTTATAGAAAAAGGGCTGGGTATTGCTTCCTGTACCGCACAATTACTGACTGAATCCCATACTAACGTTAAAATTTATTTATTTTTGAGTGTAACTACATCGCTTGCTATCATCGTCTCCATTGCAGTAAAGAAACAAGAAAGAAACTGTAAAAACAAAACTTATTTCAAAAGGTTTTTTCCAAAACATATTGTGTATTATAGAAAAGGTTAAAATACTTTTTGATCCCAATTTTCGTCAAGTTTTTTCAAATAAGTCCTAATTTTGGTTTTGTGTTCAAATAGGTCCCAATTTTCGTCAATTTTGTTCAATTGGGTCATTTTTTGCTAACACCGTTTAAATCATTAACGGCCATGAACAGTGACTGCCATGTGTCACTTCGTGGTTTTTTTGAATTTTTTTATTTGTATTTTTATTTTTTTTAATTTTTTTTTAATTTTGTTATTTTTTTTAAATGTACACGTGTCAACCTAAGAGTGTGCCACGTGTCACTTCGTGGTTTTTTTGATTTTTTTTAAAAAATTTTAAATTTTTGTTTTAATTTTTTTAAATGTCCACATGTCAATGCAGTAGCGTGTCACGTGTCAAAGTCAACATTCTAAATTCAATTTGGTCCCTATATTTGTTATTTTTGTTCAATTAGGTCCCAATTTTTGTTAACATTAACCAATTTGGTCCTTCTCCAAATTAAAACCAAATTTAATTTTTATATTAAAATTTATATTTTTTATTAAATATCTTTATATAATATATAAAAATTCACATCATTATAACTTTGATATAAAAATTAAATTTGGTCACATCTTCTATAAGGGTCAAATTGGTTAATCTTAACAAAAATTAGGACCTAATTGAACAAAAATAACAAATATAGGGACCAAATTGAATATAGAATATTGACTTTGACACGTGGCACACTACTAGATTGACACGTGGACATTTAAAAAATAATTCAAAAAAATTCAAAAAAAATTCAAAAGAATAAAATAAAAAATTCAAAAAAACCACAAAGTGACACGTGGCATACTCCTGGGTTGACATGTGTGCATTTAAAAAAAATTTAAAAAAATTTAAAAAAATTTTTTAAAAAAATTTAAAAATTTAAAATAAAAATAAAAAAAATTCAAAAAAACCACAAAATGACACGTGGCAGTCACTGTTCATGGCCGTTAATGATTTAATCGGTGTCAGCAAAAAAAGACCCAATTAAACATAATTGACAAAATTTGGGATCTATTTGAACACAAAACCAAAATTAGGACTTATTTGAAAAAACTTGACAAAAATTGGAAAAAAAGATATTTTAACCTATAGAAAATTTCTAAAAAACTTATTCCAAAAAATCGTTTTTTTTTTCTGAGAATCCTATTTTGAAAAGTTTATTCCAAAATATATTTCATACATTCCAAAAATCGCGTTCAAGAAAAATTCAATATATCACTTGTACGAGGAATAAAATAGTTATTTTGGAAATTCCGGTGTGCGCAAAGAAATTATAGGGGATGCAGGAAGAAAAGCGAAAAAAAACTGGAGTTTAAAATGAACGCAAACATTTTAACTTAGCAATAGAATAAATAAAATTGCAATATTTGAATATTCTAACATCACCAACATTCATCAAAAACAACATCTTGGGCTTAAAAATATCCTTGAAAATGAATTTACTTAATACTAATTAGAACCATTTTATCTACAGTTCTACACTTGGTATAAGGCAGACGTAGAATAAACTCCAACATTCTATTTTCTTTGCTCTACTCTTCTTCCTCTCTTTGCATTTTTGTTCTTTGCTTTTGGGTGTGAGGTGTAAGTTTCACAGCAGAACAGTGGCAGTTTTATTCGTCATTAGATGAGGTTTTTTTGGTGGTGGCAACCCAATACTGTTTCACAGCAACCAAAATCTTCTCAGGCACAAGAGGGCCATCCTCATGATCCACCATTTTCGCATCCCATCTCATCCCTCCCACAATTTTCTTAACCTTATTAAGAACATCAACCTCGTCCCGAATGATGATTGCTCCTTCAGGCCTTAGGATGCGATCCATCTCCAGAAGGATGTCTTCCAAGTTGCATCTGTTAATCAAATCAGTGCCAACATTTTCATTCAATGTCCATTTTCGATCAGGAATTAAGAATATGAACGAAACTTACTTGCCCCGGTACAAGCTAAATAAACCATTAGCATGAATAAGATCGTATGTCCTTGGATATGTGGAAAAGCCTTCACACCTGAAGAAAGAAAAATAAATTCATAGCAAATAACTAGCAGAAACAACTAGTGTAATAAACAATTACAATATGTCTTTTTCAGGAGGTCCACAATTAAGAAAAGAAAAGCACAGGATGAATTTTGATTTCCTACTGGTTTGATAAAAGTGGATAAGAGAAGGTATGGTATAAATTACTAGAAGAGAATGTTTCACAATCTCATCAAATTCCCTCTATACAAAATAAACACCAAGAGCGCTCACATTTCACATTTACTAAACAGGTACCAAACTATTCATCTTTTCATATGTTAGTTTAATTTAAATTGGCAATTAATGATAACGAAAAAACCATTAGAGAGTAACCCATCGAACAGGAAGAAGCTCCTCAAATTCTACTAGGAGGCAATGAAATGGAGAACGGGTTTCATTATCCCATCGTTGTCTCCAAGTCTATATCTGTTTTCTTATTATTTTAATATCAATTAATTATTTTTATAAAAAAGATTCATGCAAAAAAAAATGATATTATCGTATATTTAATGTCAAATTCCTATTTTTTCAATTTCAAATATTTAGAAATAAATGATAATTGTATAAATTTTAGTTCATATTACCAAATAGTAACAATTGGATAGAAGTGAAACAATTATATAAAATATTATACAATTACACATAAATAAAATTTCATGACAACCGAAAATTGCATGATTGAACACTTAAAAATTAAAAGTCAAAAATTTTCATGTGAATAAATTAAACAAAAAACAAAATATCAAAAAGAGTAGAAATAATCAAATGTCAGATCTAAAAACTACTTTATTAACTCAAATTGATGAACATCATTTGAACAAAACCGCAAAAAATTGTATAATCAAAATTGTAACAAGAAGAAAAGTACAATTGACATGTGAGTAGATTTTGTGCCTATAGAACAAGCTAAACAACTAGAAGAGAGGAGGAAAAAGTGTGTAGCCAAAAAAATATAAAAGAAAGATTAAGAAATTAAATACTAAGATAATATATATATATATATATATATATATATATTATTACCTAATAAATTATGTACTTTAATAATTTAAATCGGGACAAAGATGACCATGAGATGGGTATTGAGTCAGGTACGGGGACAAAGATATTGAAAAAATTGGATATTCCTCGAACCCGGTCAATCCAGGAATTTTCAGTCAAAATAGAGACATGTTCGAAGAATACCCACAAAAACATGAACTCAATTAGCAAGGAAAATTTTCATGAAATGGAAGTAGCCCACAACGTTAAGAAAATTTAAGAAACATACCAGTCATGATAAATGCCAATCAAACCTCTCTCATAGACAACACCCAAAGTGTTCTCAGCAATTGTGGGCACAACATTCATCACCCAAGACTTCTGTGAATCAAGTGCAGCTGCAAATCCTCCAAGACCTGCATTCATGTCCATCACATTCCGATATCTAGTAGTGCCAATCAATTGATTAATTCTTTTGTAAGCATTAACATGCTTTTTCCATGATTTGTTGTCTTCTTGATAAGATTTAGCTGTAACCCCTGCTACATTTCCCTGGGCTATTCGAGGAGGGACTGCAAAAAGCCTAGCAGGAAACTTCTTTAATTCCCCTCCAGCCACTTCATTTTTGTTATTTACCTCAGGTAATGGAGTTTTACATGTCTCCATTTTTTGGTACCTGCAAAAGGAATCATTGAAACAAGAATGTGATGAAGTTATTCGCAATCTCCTCTTGTCCAAGAATGTGAATAACAAATAAAAAGAACCAGAGAAACAGTGTTTGAAATCTTGCCTAACTATTAATTATCCAAATCTCTTCAACTATACATGATTGCAAGTAACTACCTGAATGAAGTGCATAAAGATAAGAACACTTACCACACATCATCAGCATTAGCTAAGTCACATAAATTGGAAGACTTTCTTTTGCAGGATTCAGCATTTATTTTCTTTCTCCAAATAGCGATATCACCCTTTTCATACTTCTTTTCCCAACAAAGACTTTCAGCTAACTCCTCAATTTTTGTCTGCTCTGCCTTCAAATCTTCCTTGCTTCGCTTCCATGTCTGGTAGTATGTTTTCCAATTAATTGGGGGGCCAGACAAAATCCAGTATCCACCCGGTCTTAACACTCGATCAACTTCCATTAGATACATGCCCTCTGCATTTGCATTGACATATAGGACAAAAGGATGTGAAATCTACAGAAATATGCCTCATTTTGTTTGAAAGTTCATATGTATGATCTTCTACACAATAAAAGGAGAATAACAAAGTGTTCCTGTTGAATTTAGCACTGACCATTTGAAGTCCATGGAATTAGACATCTAGAACACTGGGCCATATCAAAGGCTCTTGATGGGTATGGAAGACGGATAGAGCCAAGAACACCGATAACAGCAGGTACCCCTCGTTCTAGAGCAAACTGAACTTGTGCTTCATGGTTGTCCTTTGGAGCAAAGGACATAGCCAGCACATTTCTCTTTAGCAAGTAGGCTCCCCAGCTCGCAACCTGTAAAATTATAAGTTGATTTACAGAGGTTCCTTTCCTGGTCTGAATCTACATGAGAAGGATAAATTAAACATTAAAACTTACCCCACAACCAGTGTCGAGTGCTGTTCTGACAGACCCGTCTGCAATTGGAATAACTGATGCAAGTTCATCAATATACGCATCTGCTCCTTGAGGAAACATAGTCCCTCCACCGGGAAATTTAAAAACATTTCCCTGGAATTGCACCCAATTCTGAACAGCCTTCTCCACTGTGAGGCTCTTGTAAGGAACATTGGCATAGTAGGCAAAATCACGGCTTTTAGGCCAGGGAAAAGGAGTTGTGTACCCTTCAGGAGCTGGAATGAGGCACCGCAGTTTTTCGTTTTCGGCAGGGCAATGCCTCTCCCTGTAGATCATGTTTTCTCTTGGGAATGTCATTGCTCGGTCTTGCTCTTGGCAAGGTGTATAATCTCTATATTTTACATCACATGCCTTGAATACTTTAGCTTTTGGCTCAGAAGGTTCAACAATTTCTACATCATTGTGATGGGATTCAAAACTCAAATTGGGTAAAACAGTGCAGTCTGTCATCATCTTGTTAACTTTCAAAGCAAGGTTATCTCCTTTCCCTGACCCACTTCTTTGCCATGCCCCCAAAAGATAAAAGAAACAGCACAGACCAAGCACCGCAAATATTGACAGGGGCCTTCGTCCTCTATGGCCCGATGGATTGCTTTTAGAACCCATTAATCGCCCGTTACCACCCTCTCAACCCTATGCAATCAACACCGAAACTCATCACAAATCAAGCAAACCACCAAAATTCAACAAATAACTATCTTAGCACAAAGAATTTAACAAAAAGGTAGTACTGACTTAGAATTACTATAACCCAATTTTGGGGGCTCAATTTCTGGCATGGAAGATCTAAATGAAAGGAAACAGCTTTAACTCTCTTTCAACCAAAGTTTCATCAGAACCTAGTTTTATTTTATTTTCACTAAGCATGCAAGCTGATCTAACATGAGATTGGTAATGAATTTACACAACGATAAAGGCAAACTTTAAAATCAGAAATTGTTTGCCACTATTATCCGATCTTCACAAAATCCAGAAAGCCACTCTCAAACAATCTCCTTTGAACACTCTCCCAACCCCCAATCTCAACCTTTTATCCGGGTTAGCTGATGATCTAAAATTACATCCAGCGAAAGATAAAGCTCGCAAACGTGAACGAGAACTCAATCGATGAACAAATTAAGCTGGAAGGTCGCAACTAATTCCAATTACTTTAGCAACGACAATAAAGATTATTACAATAATAATAATGACACCGCCAAATAAATGCTATGTTTTTCAAAGAAAGAGAAGAAAGCAACAGGAGCATGAAAGTATCATTTGAGAAATGACCCAGAAAGAAAAGTATTCTGAAAAATTGAAACTTTTGTTCTGCTTCACCTTCTAGATCCAAATCACTCAAAAGAGAGACAGCAGCGAGGTGAGTTACCTGATACAGAGAGAGAGCGAGAGAAAAAGAGAGTTAGCAGTGTAGTCTTGTTGCTGTGTGTGTTTCAGTGGAACAAAGTGGGAAAGTGACTACTAAATGGGAAATGAGAAGGGGAAGAGAAGAAAAAAAATGAGTTCTGACAGTTGGAGTAGTGGGACTACATCAATTTTGGCTATTAACTCTTTATTATTGCCGACAGACAGTAACACAAACTCATTACTGCTTGGTTTTTAACTTCCTCCACTAGTTTTTGGACTGTCGTGTTCTCACAGCTTCAAATACATCCAAATCCAGAACTTTAACACCCTTTGGCCTGCAATTTTGCCCCTGAGCTCCCTCAACTTATTGAATTCCAGTGCTCATGAAACTTTACCCAACCCACTCAACGTATCTTTATTAATTTATCTTTCTTCCATGAGTATTTAACTTACTACTTTTACCCCTTTTTCAACCCTAAAAATAAATAATGTCATGTTAGGAAATTCTCCACCTTTTTGCTATTCTTTTACCACTTTAACTTTTCTATAGATCTCATCGAATGAAATACTATTATGAAATTATGATTAACAGATTCTTCTCTTTCATTAGTTAACTTGTTGAATTGTTCTTTTAAATTTTAAAAATTGCAAGTAAATTGGGTCTTCATTCTCAAATTTATAATCTTTATTTTAATATCCTAAATTTAAAATAAATTAAGTTTCAATCTTTGAACAGTTTGAAAAATTAAAAATTATTTTTTTTTTTTTTGTAAAGTAGTATTGTTTAAAATTTTAAATCATAGTTCTCTAATTTAAAGAATAAAAACATTTTTAAAAAAATTGAGGAGCCAAAACTAAAATTTATAAATAAAATATATTTAAATCATTACAATTCTATGTTTAAAACTCAAACTTTAAATACATGGATAAAGTGAACAAGTTGGTGATGATTAAATTATGCGCTTAGTCGTTATTCATTTACTAATTAACCACCAATTATAATGTACATTGAAAAAATATTTAAAATCATGTGAAATATTAAATAAAATAAATATTTCATATTACAAAAGAATATGTTCATATTTGAAATCGGAATTTTGAGAACAACATCTGTTTATTTAAATAAAAAAGTATTAAGAGATTTGAGTTCTGACCCAAGAGTTAATTTTAATATAATATGTAAAAGTTGATTAAGAAATCTAGTAATGTCCTCCCATTCGGCCACTTCTCTAATTTAATTAAGCAGCGACAAACAATTTATAACCTTAATTTGAGGGATCCAGTAATTACTTTAATCTAAACCTAATTTAATTCATGGATGTCACCTCCTCTCCTTTTTCTAATGACAGGTCTTTTGACTTATTTTCTATCTATTTGTTTTAACGTACAAAAAACATCCTTTTTTTAATTGCACTTTTAATTAAATTGATATGAAAAATAATTAATTCAAACAAAAATTTAATTATAGCATTAAAGGAAAAAAAATGAAAAACACATAAATATATATTGAAATGAAAAAAAAAACCTAAAAAAATTGATAGTAAGCAGAGTACATTAAAAGTAAAAAAAAAAAAACAAATACTTTTCTTAGTTTAGATAAATAGAACACACACTTAAACGGAATAACTAGGGTGACCAAACTTGATCAAAAAATTTAAAGAGATCAAAATAATGTATTCAAATTTTATATATTTAATTATTATTACTAATATAATAAATATATATATAATTTAGTATTGAAATCTTGGTATGTTTTTCCTTAAAAAAATTATAGTTTTAAAATTGTATTTGATATGAAACTCATTTTAAATAATTTTTTCTAATTTATCTCTTTCTCTATATATTCTTATATTTGAGAAACGTTTTCCTATAATAAATTTCAAAGAATTAATATGAAACATTCCGCCTACAATTCAAAAAAATTAATATGAAACTTTTCACTTATAATTTTTTGAATTTTAATAAATGGTCCTCTAATTCAACAAAACAATTGAATTTCTAGTAGTATCATGCTTCATGCTTAAAAATAAAATAGGTGAAGAAGTAAATTTATATTGTTTTCTTCTAAAAGATATCTTCTCTTTTATCACTTTAAAAAAATCTATTATTTTATTTTTCATCAATATAACTATTTAAACAAAATTAAGACTAAATTTTCTTTATCAAAATCTAATCAAAAATTGAAAAACATAAATATAAAAAAAATATGATAATGAAATCACATTTAAAAAATATTATGAAAAAATATATAGTACATGACTTTTATTTTTATATTCATAAAAAAATAAATATACAAAAAAGTCATAAAAAAAAACTAAATATCAAACTTCTATATATATATATATTAATTATAATTTTTTAATTATTTAATTTATTTATTAAAAAATTTGGCTGTAGAGGAAAAAGTCATTCATATTGTAGATAATAAATAGTAGAATATTAAATTAGGTAGAATTTTCTTATTAGTCTAGTGTGGACCTGCAAGCTACTGTCCTTCCTTGCAACGCACTTTTCATAATTAATAAATAAAAGAGACAAAAGACATAATAGGAGGAAATTAGTAGATATTAATAAAATAAAAATATTTATCATTTGCATATGAGAGAAATTGTGACGGAGAGAAGGGGATGGAGAAAGTATAATATAATTAAAAGTTATTAAAACGACCCATAAATATGTCATATTTTCAGTATGGGAAAAAATACCTCATATATGTACAACTTTAAACAATTGCCATCTTGGCCATATTATGTTAGCATGATTTATCTGCGTTCAGATCAGTAATTAATGGTCTGTTCTTCACATACTTAAATATCATGCAAAAAGAATTTCACACTCTTCATATCAACTAAGTAAGCATGGTAGTAAGATGTTTTGGAGACTTAGAAATTCAAAACTAAATTGTTATAGTGTTTTGTTTTATTTATATTTTCATTTTTGTTTGTCAGGAAATTTTTTGTGTCTGAGAATTCATTTAATTATTTATTTACTATCATAAAAATATAACATATGAATAAATAGTTGGTTTAATATTATAACTATCGATATAATTAAAAAAAAAAATACAATTTTGATATAAAAATGTTAATACTAATTTTATTTGAATTATGCTAATAGTTAATGTAATACTTTCGCAAAGTATTATTTTTAATATAAATTCAATGGAGGTCTATACAAAAGACACCGTCCTTCAAAATACAATCTACATATACATTAAATATAAATATACGCATACAATTTTTTATAAATCATATATGAAGAATATTCAACAAACAAAATATAAAATAATGATTTTTGAAAGACTTATATTAAATAAACAAAAGATTACATCTTATCTAATGCACAAGACTTACGTTTACAAGTAAACTTAAGAAAGTGGATTAGGATATACAACAAAGAAAACTTAAGTAATGTTTGAACAAATTTATATTCATGCTAACCATTTAGACGGTGTCAGAGAATTGTATTTGTTAAACTAATTATGGATAAAAATCTTGAAAATTCTTTTGCTCGGTTGCACAGGATAGAATTATTTATATTTTTAGTTAAGTAAAAGATTTTTCTCAAACAAAAATAGGACAAAGATTTCAGCTTTATTTTCGATCCTATTACAACATTTAGACAATACTAAATTTATCCACGAGTATAAAAGTATTGGCTAATCATTAAAAAGACAACGATCTTATAAGTATTGTTTAAAAATTACAAAAAATCTCACTTTTCCAAAATGTTGCTTAAAATAAAATTATTATCTTTAAAATAATTAACATTTTTAAAATAAAATTATAATTTAAAATATGATCAACTAAATATATAAATAAAATAAAAAGTATTATAAAATTAATTTAAATGGTTGTATTTTTATATTTCCATGTTTAAAAATGTCTTGCCTATACATGATTTATTATAGTCTAACATTTTTATAATCCTTGCTTTAAAAGAATAAACAAAGCAACACAAAAAATCGTTGAGTTAAGGGGCTGCAAAAATGTTTTCTATTATCATATCTTAGGCTACAGTTATTTCGTTGTTGCAAATAGGCAACAATTGTACAATTATATATATATATATATATATATATATATATATATATATATATATATATATATATATATATTTCTCTTTTTACTTTTATCCTTTAAATGATATATTTTCAAAATTTAAATGTTTTCTTATTTAATCAGCTACAAAATAAATAAAAGCTATCTATAATTTTATTAATTTTTGTTGTTATAAAAAGATGGTTAAATAAGTTTTTAATCCCTAAACTTTGACACAAGATTATAATTTGTCTTTATCGAAATTTTGATACATTTTGGTCCCAAAATTTCAAAAGTGAATGAATATATTATTTTAACTCAATCACGTTAAATGTTTTTGACATGTTAAACACGTTTCATGCTAACATTTAAGTTATTTACATTATTTTACACGTTCTCACTTCAATCTTGTAAAAAACAAAGAAATATATAAAGAATGAGAGAATGTGTATTATTGAGTGTGTATAAAATGTTACAAGAGGTGTGTTATATATACACACACAAAGATAACTCTAATGACAACAATTAAATGGGCCTAAAACATAAATATAAGCTCACAAATTTCAGCTGAAAAACATGGTTGATATGTAAAAATATTAATATAATTGTATTAAAAAGATTATATATCTTTTTATTTTTAAAATTTTAGAAATTAAAATGTATGAAAATTTTAAACAAAGATGACTTTCAATTTTGCGTGAAAATTTATAGACTAAAAATATATTTATAACTCAAAAAAATAACAGATGCTCGTAAATTAAAGTAAATAACTCATAAATATTAATATTAATATATGACTTTTTTTCACAATTAAAATTGTTTGTTTCTGGTGTTTTATTATTGTATCCTTGGATTAACTTTGTAAAACAATTTAGAAAAATAACAAGAGAAATTAATTTTAGTTCAACATATTTTCCTATAAACATGCTTTTGTAATCTATTGTATTACGGCTTTAGACCTTTTTTTTTTTTAACTTGTACAAAATTGTTTATAGAGAATTTATTTTATTTTTTTTAGAAGGACTTGGGCATAAATTAAGGTAAACAGATCCGATATATTATGTCTGAAATTCAAGTTCTTTTTCAGTAATTAATGGGAGAGTAGCAGTTTATTTGGATGATCCTAGGCGTAGGAGAACATTTGTTGGGGATAAAGAAAACTTTCAGAATGCCACTGGATAATCCCTTTTTATAAGCTTCATAGTCTGGCCCAAAGAAATTTCAATGTAGTCAAAACACAATTACGCATAGTTCAAATAATCCATGTAATTATGAAAGTCTCAATTCCTTTTTCATACTCGTTAATTGCTCTAAGGTTTAGTTTTTTTCCCAACATGTCCTCTTTTTCGCAGTTATTCAATACATCCACAATTTAAGTGAAAATTAGTTGAGCTTTTAATGCATTATTTTTTACATATATAGCAAAAAAAATGTTAATTTTTTGTTTTCTACTTTATCTAATAAAAAAAATATAGGTTAAATATGTTTTTGTTTTATTAATTTTTAGTAGTATAGGTTAAATATGTTTCTGATTCATTATTTTTCAGTATAGATTAAATTTAAATTAGTCCCTCTCTAAACTTTGAATCAATTTAATTTCTTATCTTTAGTAATGTGTAGATTAAATATTTCTAACAAAATTTTTTAAATTTATTTGACGTTTCATGGTAACATTTGAATTGTTTATACCATTTGATACATATATGTTTCAATGGTAATTGAGAATCAAACAGGTTTAAAACTTGAAATAAACTTACTAAAATTTGGTTAAAAAATATATTTAATCCAAAAATTATTTACAACCTTACTTGATGGATGAAAGCATTGGTGACCAGTTATAAGCTAAAATTAAGGCTTAATCAACTTTTAAACTTTTCATGACACATGTATGGTCTTTTGTTCTTTTAAAAAGAAAAGAGTTTTATCTCTTTAATTTTTTTTCAACATAATCACTCATTTTTGTTGCAATCAAATTAAACCACCGTGCAACTGACGAAAAATATAACAAATAAATTGAATATTTTTTTTACTTAATTTCTTTGTTCCTTATTATATATATATATATATATATATATATATTCTCCGGTAAAGATGAAGATGAAAGAACAATTTTATACTTATATTAAATATCAGAGATGTGTAATACTCAAAACCGAACCCCCATCCACCTCTACCTTACCATCACGAACTTCCACCATTTAGAAAAAGAAATAATGTTTATTAGAATTTATTTAAATTATTATAACTCAAAAATTTGATTATTGGACTAAGAGTTACAAGTTACTGTCACAATGTTAACTCATTTATTACATTTTAATTAAACTCAAGAATCACACTACACTTATGGATTAGTTTTATCTATGATGTTATCAGTTTAACTAATAACAAATAACAAGTTTAAAAGACGAGTAAAAAAATATAACATTTGTGAGAATGCTACTACCAGTCTAAGTAAAAAGAAGTTCAACAACAACTGGTCCAGACACCTAATTTTTTTTTTTTTTTCTGAATACAATTTGTATTTGACGAAGCTTTGGGCAACGCTCTATCAGAACCTGACTGGTGGATGGACGCTGGGGGAGTAGATGTAACAAACTATTTTAAGATAGGTTTGAACTAGTTACTTAATATTCTGATGATTTTATTTTTATTATTTGTAAGTGAACGTTAATTTATACATTAATTAAAAATAAAATTTTAATGTACAAAAAGTTCTGTAAAATATTATATAAAAAAATTAATTTATTTTTTTATTTTTATTTTTATCTCATAAAATGTCAATAAGTTTGCTCTAGGTGTAAACAAAGTTAGCTCCATCCGCTTAAAAATCTTTGCTGCTGCATTAGAACAAAATATCATTCCAAACGTTCTTGTTATTATCCTATTTTTTTTTCGAGTATATATATATATATATATATATATATATATATATATATATATATATTCAATTTCGTTGCCCTTAATTTGGTGTCTTATAAACTTCTTCAGTTCTTGTACTAGATTGGTTCTTGCGCTTCTTTGCTCTTTTGGCGAGGGAAGATTGAAGATGGATAGAAAGACATGAGAGACGCACACAAACAAACAGATATATTATAGACAGGTAATATTCATGTAATGTTATTTCAAAATTTTGGATAAAATTTTTCACTTCCGTCAGCTAAAAGAATTATGCCTTTTACTCTCTATTTGACATGATTTCTTGTAGCTTTGTGTCGATCTAACATGGAGTCCCACTTGCTCGTTCTAGTTCTTAAGCTATACTAGATTTTGTGTGTCTCACCTTCAAATCTTTGTGGTGCACGTGAGGTTTATTCAAAATAAATGATATTACTTATGACTATGTGCATTAATGTAATCTTTAGAACTGATTCTTTATTTAGCATTTTCTTCAAATTTAAGGCTCTCATAGCAGTATGTTATTATATTTTGATTCAGATATTAGTTTTCATAAAATGAGTTGAGTAGGAGATGGCAGAGTTTCCAGGATATTTCCGTTACTGCTTGAACACAGGGAAACTTCTCCTTTTAGCAGTTTTGGTCTCTGGAGGTGTTGTCTTGCATATTTTGGTCAGTATTTTTTTTTCCCACCTATATAAATGTGAGGCTCAAAGAAAACAATTGGGCAGAGGGAACAGGTTTATTATTTTGTAAACTAAAAGTTTTTATTACTTGTTATGTAGAAAACGGTTAAGATTACAGACATATACTTCAGATCATACAATATTTTTTTTTTTCCTAGGCAGTTTCTTGTTAGGAGAAAGAGCCTCTTGGATGAAAAAACTTATTCACTTTTCGTTGTGTCATCAAGAATATAATTTATAGCTTACAATTTTAGTCCGTTGTACTTCCGATAGATATAAACAACTAGTACATCGATTACCCAATTGCTATTACATTAACTATCCATCGACTAGTACATTAACCATCCAACAGTTAGTTTCTTACAATGATTAGTTATCACAACCTATTAATATATTTAAATTTATTAAAAACCCAACGGTTCTGCCTAGCCATGGCATGAGTTCCTGAACCAATTCCCTTTCAATAAATTAATCCATCAACAGATGTCTCATCACTGTTTACTAAGATTGGTTCTGTATTGCAGGCATGTGCGTTATATAAAAATTGGTGGCCAATGCTAACTGGTAAGATAAAGCATCATTGAATTGATTCTCTAAAATGCTAATTAATTGTTTCTTGGGAGACAAGAAGATATATTCTTGTACGTTATTAAATATTTTTTTACTCTTCATGCAGCGATAACATATGTGATTCTTCCAATACCTTTGCTCTTCTTCGCGGGATCTGAACGTTCTTCTGTATTTTCTGAATCAGATAACACGTAAATCCTTAACTTTTGTCTGGAAAAGTAAAATAGGTTTGTGTTTGAATTTTCCTAATCCAAGCTGGGGAATGATGGAACAGCTGGATGAATGCAACCAAGTTCTTAAGTGGGGCATCAGCTGTGGGAAGCATTGCCATTCCAGCCATATTAAAGCATGCTGGTGTTATCAGTTGGGGAGCCCTTGCTATGGAACTCTCTTCATTCTTTGTGTTTGTATCTGCCATAATGTGTTACATAAGGATGAATGATGAAGATGATTATAGTGTTCTTTGAAGTCAGGGTGAGGGCATGAGAGGCTTGCTTCTTCCTGTCAAAAAAAATGTATTTATTTACTTTGCAGTTGATTTTTGTTTGTAGGAGCGTCATCACCTTTAGATTTTTTTCACAATAAATTCATCACCTTTAACCCATTTGAAACGAAGAGGCCTTGTTAAATGACGTTTAACAATAAGGCTATGTAGAGACCTCAAAGTCAGAGGACCAGAATTGGAAGGTTTTTCATCCAAAGCAATGAGAACTTGTTAGTACGAGTTAGTACGTATAAGTCACGAGGACCAGAATTGGAAGGCTTTTCATCCAAAGCAATGAGAACTTGTTAGTACGTATAAGTTATGAGGACCAGAATTGGAAGGTTTTTCATCCAAAGCAATGAGAACTTGTTAGTACGTGTAAGTCATGAGGTAAGGAAACATGTGTACAAAAACACACACACACACACATATATATATATATATATATATATATATATATATATATATATATAAAAGAAATGTTTGATGAAAAACAACTTAAAAAGAATTTGTTCACTGTAGAATATTTGTTCAATCTATAGAGTACAATGTCTCATCATATAAAAGAAAAAGTAAAACTTAATACAACAGAATATTTGATAATAATAAAAGAGAATCAAACATATAATATCTCTATCAATCTAAATAAAAGTGGAAGATATATAATATCTTTATCACCCCCTCTCAAGGTGGGCATGAAATTGTAACGTCCCAACTTGGAAGTAGCAACCCGGAAAACAAAAGGATATAATGACTTAGTAAACATATCAGCAAGTTGACTTGTAGAAGGAATATGGAAAAAGTGAATAAGGTCATTAACAAGTTTTTGTCGTATAATGTGACAATCAAGTTCTATATGTTTGGTTCTCTCATGAAGAGTGAGATTCTTGACAATGTGAATAGCAAAATTGTTGTCACAAAAGACAGTATAGGGAGTGGGAACAGAAAAATGCAAATCTCGAAGAAGGTATTGAATCCATTGTATTTCACATGCCAGGGATGCCAAAGCACGATACTCAGCGTCAGAAAAAGACCGTGAAATAGTGGTTTGATTCTTAGTGTTCCAAGCAACCAAAGATGTACCCAAGAAAACACAATATCCAGAAACAAAACGTCGGGTAGTGGCACATGTTGTCCAATCAGAATCAGAAAACGTCTGAGTTTTAAGAGAGGTGTTAGATTTATACAAAAGTAAGTCCATATCTAGGAGCATGTTTTAAGTATTGAATGATCCGTACAACCTGCTGCATATGTGGTTCACGTGGAGAAGAAATAAATTGGCTGAGTTGTTGGACAACAAAACTAATATCAGGCCTGGTGTTAGTCAAGTAAATTAATCATCCAATCAAACGCCGAAAGGAAGAATGACCTGGTAGAAGAGTTCCCTCGTCGGCATGAAGTTTGATAGAAGGATTAGATGACGTTGGTGCATGTTTACATCCAAGCATCCCTGCCTCTGAAATGAGGTCCAAATAGTATTTCCTTTGATTCAAAACTAATCCATCAAGAGAACGAGAAACTTCATGATTCAAAAAAATTTGATAGGGCTAAGATCTTTAATATGAAATCTAGAATGAAGATGAGCTTTTACAACATTAATTCCAGCAATGCTATTGCTAGTGAGAACCACATCATTGACATAAACCAATAAAACAGTAATAACAGAGACAAATTTCTTCACAAAGAGAGAGTGGTCAGCAGAACTTTATGTGTAACCAAGAAATAGCTCTGAAGTTAGTTTTTGATTCCAATTACGATTGACTTGTTTTAAACCATATAGAGACTTGTTAAGCTTACAAACAAGATTTGGCTGCGAAAGAGAAAGATTAGGTGGAAGCTTCATATAGATCTCTTCATGTAAGTCTTCATGGAGGAAAACATTGTCAACTGATGAATAAATCAATCACTAGCAGTGGCCAAGGCTAAAAGAATACGGACAGTAGTAAGTTTGACAACATGAGAGAAAGTTTCAAAATAATCAAACGCCTCAGTTTGAGTAAAACCCTTAGCCACCAACTGTGCTTTAAACCTATCAATTGTGCCATCTGGTTATGTTTGAGTTTGTAAACCCAGCAACAACCAATTGGCTTGATGCCAGAAGAAGGAGGAACTAAAGTCCAAGTCTAGTTTTTGTCAAGAGCATGTAACTCAGCATCCATAGCCTATTTCTAACAGTCATGTTGAACAACTTCTTTGAAGGAGAAAGGTTCAACTTATGTAGAAATATTATGACAAAAAACAGTATGGTCAAAAGAATAATTATCATAAGAAACAAATGAATGTATTGGATAAGGTGTGTTGGATGAAGGCGATAAGAGCTTCATAATCCTTCCCGATACGAAGATCGGCAATAGAGGAGACGATATCAACCATACTAGCACGAGCAGAGGGCTCGGAAGAAAGAGGTTGGACTTTAGTGTGTAGGTTAGAGCCTTGAGGCAGGTCGTGCTTAATCCAACAGGAATCAGAGGCATGATTGGTCCGGTGACAATGGTCACAATATTTGGGATTGCAGCCACCAGACCGAGGAGAGCGCCTCGTCCATGATTGTCAAAGAAACCACCACAAAAATTTTTACCATGTTCCTCGGGAAAGGCAAGATTGACAATATAATCTTGAGAATTAGAATGAAAAGTAGTCTTAAATTCACGTTCTTGTTGAAGAATCAAAGAGAAAGTTTTCACCAGAGTAGGCATAAGCTCCATAAGCATAATTTGAGACTGAACCTTAGAGAATTCATCATTCAGGCCACAAAGAAATTTGATGACATAATCATCATCACGCTCTCTCTTTCCAGATCTTGGAAATCAAGCCACATGTGCAAGGAGAAGCACGGGTACAAACAAGAATCGTGCAATACAAAAAGAGTTCTTTCTAGAGGATTTGAAGTTGTGTGTAATATTGAGAAATGGTGGACATCTTGTCGATAGCTCTGAACTTCCTACTGTAAATTGACAATGCGAAGCTTATCCCCATGAGAGAACCATTGAAGAAGATAAGTTCATATATAAGATGCAAACTCCAACCACATAACATATTGTTTAATGTGGACGTCATTGAGCGAGTGAGCCACGAAATTACCATCTTGTTACAGTGTTTCCAAGCTTCATGCAAGGGATCATTAAAGGCTGGACATGGAAGGGTGCCGATAACAAAACAGTCATTGTTTTTTGTTTCTAACGCAACAAGCATATCATGTCGCCATTGCGAATAGTTGTTATCGAAAAGAAGAGGCAACACCAAGACAAGAACAGGATTCTCACCGGGGTGAAGAAATAGTGGATGTGCGAGGTTTGTGAGATGATCAAAACATGGGTTAGGGTGCACAGGGTTTGTGGGAGAACCAGAGGATAACATAGTATTTGCCATGACAAGAAATCAAAAAGAAAGGAGAAAATGCGGAAGATGATTTAAATATGATACCATATTAGTATGTATAAGCCATGAGAGAAGGAAATATATGTACAAAAGTGCGTACACAAACGCATAAGAAGTGTTTGGTGAAAAAACCTAACTCAAAGAGAGTTTGCTTACTCCGGGGAAAAGATATATACTATCAGAACTGATTGTACTTTTTTGCTAGACATGTTAGATGATTTAACGTGGGTCGATGAAGCTACCATGCTTGTGTTTTTAGTTTGACGAGTCCTCCCTCCTTCACTCGTACACTATTAGCTTATGATGAAAAGAGTTTTAAAATACGGATTAGGAGAAAATAGATTACGCAAGCAAAGAAAATGCTCAAAATGCCATGGTGCTTATCATTTTCACGATAGTTACCATGTCAACACACACTTCCAAATTAGTGTTCACAGAAATATGGAAAAGTCCAATAAGATCGACTTTGTGAAGTCCAACATAATTTGTCGGTTTTGAATTTACTTCCTGTACTTCAACAACTGCGGCTTACTTGAGCTTGCAAGCGGCACTTCATATCTTGATGATATCCTCTTCTTAGTTTTTATCACGTTTCATTCAATGGAGATTGTTCAAGACCAGCAGCTACAAAATACAGGTTAGTTTCTTGAACACTGCTCGTTAAAGAGAAACTCTTGCATCTTTTTTAAGCGGATGAGTGGAACCTGCTTGGTTATTCTGGAACACAAACAGACACCAAAGGAACATAATTCTCACTGATTTCCAACATCCTCTTCCTTTATTGATTGCTTAAGAATCACTGTTTTTTTTATCAGCAATTTAGAATCACTGCGTTTCTTCTATTATTAGGATTTAATATTAAGTTAGATATTATGACAAACAGGTGGAAGGTGAGCCTCTGTTCGGTCAGTTCTCGTCGGAAAGTGTTCCTTGTATTTGGCTAATAACATTGTCGTGTCCCATTTCAATATCTAACGGTGAAACTTGAAAAAAAAGTTAGAGATTGTTTGGTTGGAAACTGTATGTCTTTGGTTTTATGTCGATTTTCTTCACAATAATTTAATGGCATAAACTAAACAAAGATATAATACTTAACTATATTATTTAGTATTTGGATTAGAGGAACTACTTTCGCAAAAAACCAAAGAAAATCATCTCTAGAGTCCCACTAGTTTAAACAACTTCTGATTATGTCAGAAATGATAGAGCTAATCTAAGTTTCTGGTGTGTATCCTCAGATGATGGAAAACTGCACGACTCTAACAGAAGCACAGATGTCACCCAGAAACTTCAACATGCAAGATTCGAAAAATGCAAATGGTGGTTGCGTGTGTCCCTCTACATAATCTTTCTTCTGGCAGGCCAATCTGCAGCTACTCTTCTGGGAAGGTTATACTATGACAATGGTGGTAATAGCAAATGGATGGCAACTTTTGTTCAATCAGCTGGATTCCCTGTACTTTTCCCACTCCTTTTTTACTTCTCAACAAGAAAGCAGGACAAATTAACTAACGAGCTCAACAATGATTCCCACAAAGCAAAACCAAAATTTTGTATCATTGTTTTCCTCTACCTAGCTTTTGGCTTAATTCTGACAGGGGACAACTTGATGTATTCCTATGGACTTCTATATCTCCCTCTTTCCACCTATTCTCTGCTGTGTGCAACCCAATTAGGCTTCAATGCAGTCTTCTCTTTCTTCCTCAATTCGCAGAAGTTCACAGCATTCATATTCAATTCTATAGTCCTCCTTACGATATCAGCTTCCCTGCTTGCAATCGATGCTGATTCTGAGGATCAAATGGGACTTTCCAGAGAAAAACATATAATTGGGTTCTTCTGCACTATTGGTGCATCAGCTACATTTTCTTTATATCTCTCTCTTGTGCAGCTTTCTTTTGAGAAGGTTATCAAGAGAGAAACCTTTACTGTTGTGTTGGACATGCAAATTTACCCATCTTTGATTGCTACATGTGCTTGTGTTGTGGGCTTGTTTGCAAGTGGAGAGTGGAAAAGTTTGAAGCAGGAGAGTAAGGATTATGAGAAGGGAACGGTGTCATATGTGATGACTCTACTTTGGACTGCTGTGACATGGCAAATATCGTCTATTGGTATGCTGGGGTTGATTTTTGAGGTATCTTCATTGTTTTCAAATGTGATAGGTACCTTGTCATTGCCCATTGTTCCCATCCTTGCAGTGATCTTCTTCCATGACAAGGTGAATGGGGTGAAGTTTATAGCCTTGTTGTTAGCAGTGTGGGGCTTTATGTCTTATGTGTATCAACATTATATAGATCACAAAAAAGCCAAGGCAGATAGGGTTTCACTGGCTGAGGTAGAAATTTGCTGATTGTAGAATGGGATGGACCAAATTTTGATGAAATTATTATAACCAGTTGAATGACTCTGTTGATGTTGCTATTGCAATTTTGTGAATTGTGTTTAGTGCAGCCTGATTTGTACTTTTACAAGAAAAATAAAATATTTTATAGAAATTAATATCATTAGTTAATATTGATTACAATTACGTTTATGAGATTATTTTATATATATATATATTTGACTTTCTAAAAATAGGTGAAGAAACTTGGAACAAAGCCTCACATTTTAAATTCTTAACCCTTCTATGTTATGGAAATGCTAATTGGACCATGAGAAACACTCATCTCAGTTATAGAAAAATGAAGCTTTCAAAAAATAAATAAGTTATAGAAAAAATTATTTGTTTTCTCCTAATATAAAACTGTTTATTATTGTTTTTATTATAAAGTATTTATTTAATTTTTAAATTTAACAAAGAAGAACAAATACTATAAACACTTCTCTCTTACTATGACAAGTTTGGCATGATGGACAGCTCTCAAACAGAAAAGAACATTCAGTTAATATTTTGATAAAGTTACCATTATCTCCCTGTATTATGCTAATTAACACTTACACTTACACAATATATAGTTTTATGTTGATCATATTCTTATCAGAATTGCAATTATAATCGATGTACTTTTAAAATATATTAACATTCATTATATTTGTAATAAACTAGCCAGAACATAGGCACTTATTTGTTCACACTTAAAATGAAAATAAGTTGAATTATTATTAGATGTTATAATTAACTGACAAATATATTTCAAGAATAATGTTAAAAAAAATTATATACAAAGATCTGCATTATATATTATTATAATGTTTTTTTTGGTGAAATGCTATCTATCTCTTATTAAAAATAAATTTAATTAAGTTTTAAGTGTTTTATAAATTCAAGTATTTTTAGTTGATTCTTAGTTAAAAATTAATTCCTATTAAAAAATTTATATTTTTTAATTGGACTTATTCTTATTTGATTTTTTTATTGATTTGATTGACATTAGTACATTACTGATATTTTATATTATCATTATTGACATATCTATACGTGAAAAAAAATTACTTAGTTAAAGATTAATTGCCTTACTGAGTATATCTCTTAAGAAAAGAGAGACTCTATTAGATATTAAAAATCTTTGTGTGTTTAATTTATTTTTATATGCTATATTAAAAATAAATAATAACATAAATAAATTAAATTAAAAAAAAATCAATCTTTTAATAAAAGAATTATATATATATATATATATATATATATATATATATATATATATATATATATATATATATATATATATTTGTGTTTGCATATATTTAAGTTAGGTTCATGTTTTGTAGGTTGGTGACATGATTTAAACATAGTCTGATGTGCATAAGATAGATGAATATCTTCGGTTGATGGAGTTCCCTCTTCTAACCATTTTTTATTGTTAGACAAGAATTTGAATAATTCTTTATATTTTGTAAACCATAATTATAATGGATATGACTTCTCTTTTCTTCAGAAATTGATGGAAATTATAAGACGGTTCATCAAAATGATAAACTTTTAAAGGATCAAGATGCTATCAGGATATAGCGTTGAAATCATTTATAAAGTCTTAGTATGACCATGATGTATGTTCTTGTAGGAGTTATCTTAGGTGATTCATTAGATTTTTTTCGATATGTTCGTGAAGGCTGAGTCTGTAACTGGCACACCTTGATCATAATGCCTTTATACTAGGGATTATGACACATTTCTTTTTCTTTAGTCATTCGGAGGCTCTTACGAGTTTAAAATTGCATGTTTATAGACTAGGTTCCATTGTACTAAAATTGGAAATTTTGGTTTTTTAGTATAATCATGTTATTTAATGCTAATCAAGATAAGTTAAATTTTAATGCATGCAACACATTATTAAGGTACTTTTCCCTCCCGATTACAATCCATTCTAGCCTGGTGTTGGAATTAGGGAGACCGATGAAGTCAGCTACTTTAGGTTGGAATGCCAAAGGAAAAGTTTTCATCATTAGTACAATAATTCATATAATTATAAATCATGAGATCGTACCATGATTTGTAGATTTTACTTTTTATAGAAACATGCTATATTGAAAAATAAAATTAATCATGTGTCAATATTTAATCAAACTCAAATTTACAAAATTCATCATTTTCTCAACATTATATTAAAGTTAATTTATCTAGTATAAATAATTCAAATTAAAGCAAAAACTAAAATCTCCTCCACAAAGCACATTCATAAAAAATATTGGAATGGCAAGAACATCTCTCGTTCGCCACTACTACCTTAAGTTTGACCTAACCAAATATTTCTCTTCACCATTTAAAACTCATGGTTGACTTATAATCAGAATCTATCATTCTAAACCTCTAAACCGTTGCATTATAGAAAAAAAACACCCTTCAAATATTAAAGAAATTATTATATACTATTTTGTACAAAATTATAGTTTAAAATTATAATGTTGTACCCAAATTATAATATTTACACAAATTTAAAAATTTTTAGAGTGAACATTTTGTAAATTGCCACTACAACATTCACTAAAATGAAGGTTATAAGCACCGCAAGTCATTAGAATACTAACTACATCACTAGAAGACCAAGTCATTACAATATTTACAATGTTTTTCACATTACAATATTAACAATGTTTTTCAAATATTAACCATATATAAACGTGAAGACACAAAAGAAAACAAAGAGATAAAAATGATAAAGACAAAAATAATTGTGTCAAGTGTTATTAGAAACAATAGCTATGTTTAGTATCTAAAAATGTTTTGACGTAAACCAAAAAAAAGTAGATAAAGAAAGAGAAAGAAATATCTTAACAAAATTTTAGTTTGTAAATGTAAAGTAACTAATATTATTCTAATAAAACAATAATTGAATTATTAATTTAGAGTGAAAGTCAAAATTAATCCAATTTTAATTTTTTAATTTTAAATAATAAAATAATCAAAATGAAACTATTAAAAAAGAATAAATGTTTCGAATATACAAGGAATAACTTTTTTATCTCGTTGTTCTTTGTCTTGTTGTCTAAACCATGCAATATTAAGCATGGATTTTTCCATTTATATTTTACGAAAATATACTAAAAAGTAGTTTTTTTTTTTTTAAGTCATATTTGCACCTGTACTCTACCATGGATTGTATACAGTTCCAAGAATAGACTTGTATGAATGTTTATTCAAATTAT
>Ga0214542_1005085_pt1 | contig 25430 bp, 10 predicted proteins | sample CNSS1metaG_FD_160096 | JGI IMG/M metagenome (GOLD analysis project Ga0214542, IMG submission 160096) | Root nodule microbial communities from cowpea collected in UCLA plant growth center, Los Angeles, California, USA - CNSS1 | ecosystem: Host-associated > Plants > Roots > Nodule | place: USA...
TATATATATATATATATATATATATATTTTGTATCTGTGTATAGTAAACAGTGATTAATTAAAAATAGAGTTTAAATTTTAATTCCTCTAAAAGAAAAAATAAATAATTAAAAAATTTATGATGTTTTGATATATCTTTCGAAAATTAAATTTGTGATTATTTATTTTATTAATTAAATTAGTATAATAAATAATCTTTTATTTTTTAATTATCTTTTTCCTACAAATCATTGTAATAATAAAAAAAATTATTTTAAATTATCTTTTATGAATTCAAATTTATTCATCCTTTAATTATTTCTTAGTTTTTTTTTATGCAATAAAAATTTAATTTCAGTATTTTAATTAATTATTTGAAATTATTTTTCTCTTATTTAAATTTTAAATTTTGTTCTTCTTTTAGAAAAACAAAAAATAATCTTCTAAAGTTCTGAATTTCGAAAGTGTTTGTGATATCTGGCATAGAAAATCAACTGAAAAATTCAGTTCCGTCCATTTGGAAAAATCATGATCTACTAGTTCATTTTGAGTAAGGATTTTTTTGTTTAAAAAGAATATATTATTTAGGAAAATAATTGAAAATATTAATTTTATAATATAATTTGAAATAACTTTTTTACTATTATAATGGTTTGTAAAAGAGAATGAATTAGGTGTTATTTATGATTTGATGAAAATTGACCTAACATAAACTAATTTTCGGGTATTAGAATAACATGGATCATTTCATATTCAATCTAATATGAAATTCACTCTTATATATGTATGGCATTTTAAGTTTTGAATTAATTTTGATAAATTGTCACTTGATTCTTTGACTTACGTAAAGTCTTTAATTAATTTTAAGACTTAATTAAGTTTTAAGTGTAGGATAAATTTGAAAATATTCGGAACTTTTATTAAATTTGTGAGATTTGTTGACTCTTCAAAATTTTATAATTTTTAAATTTAATTTTTTCAGTTAGATTAGATTTTTTGGTTAATTATATAGTGTGACTGTTTTTATCACAAGAGAATATAATGACGAAGATCTTCCTTCAAGATTTGCTATATTTAACAAAAATTATTTCTAAAATTAATTAAAGTTATAAAATATCAAATCAAAATTAAACAATTATAAAATATAAAAATTATAAAATTATATAGAGTTAGATAATTTTATATATATATATATATATATATATATATATATATATATATATATATATATATAAAAGAATATCATTCTCTAATATTTCAAAATCGATTTCAAAGTTGTTTTTTTTCTTGAGTCATGTAATATGTTAAAATCAGAGAGAGAAATAAGTAATTTAAATTGTATGACATGTCTTTTCTTTATTATTTTCTGGTTTGTACAAGAGAGTTTTAACATAGGTTACTTATAATTTTTCGCTCGATTTTTCTTTTAAATTTGTTGAAACAAACAATCTTAACCCTTTTTCTCACTTATAAACAAGACATCGTGGGAAGATAAAACAACATAAGGGACATTTTCAAAGAAATTATGTAAATGTTTGAATTCAAAGTTAAAAAAAATATAATCCAAAGTAACTTTCAACTTATACTTTATTGTATGTTAGGTTGAATATTAAATAAGATATATAAATTATTTTAAGAGATACTTAAGTCTCTTATATCTTTCATTAAAATTTTCTATTGTTATCTAGTTTTAACAATTATTTTAATATAAAATGTTGTTCTCAATTTTACATACAGAGTTTGTGAGGAATTTAGAAAATGATTTAAGAGTGAAAGTAATAGAATTACTATGAAGTATAAATATTTTATTATTTTAGTATAAAGTTTATAAATTGAAAAAAAATTATTTAAACGTTATTTTAGAAAAAAAAATGTTATCTCTTTATAAAGACTTTACTTATTTCTAAATTTTTCAGCAATATACATCGTAGAGATCTCGATGAAGATCATAGTAAGTCTATTCTATTAAAATTTCTTTTTAGGATAAGTTCCTTTTTATCATTTTTTTTATATTAGTTTTAGGAAGTTTTGCATGTATGGGATTGAAAGTTTTGCATACAGTCCTTTTAGGATGTTATTCCATCATTGTAGGAGTTTATTTTGATCATTTATTAGAGTCTTTTGTATAAAAATTTGACTTTTTTGTGAGAATGCTATAGATAAGAGATTAAATTTAAGTTTCAGCATACAAGCTTTAACATGTAAGGGGAGCTAGACAAGTTTTGATAGTACCATATATAGATGATCTGGATATGAATGTGGTATGGTCACAATGTTTCATTTTATGGAGAATTTTTTTGTTGTTTCAATATATTCAAATTGTTTGAATCTTGAGATGAATGTTCTAATCTCTCATTTATACTCAATGTGGGACTTAAACTCACACTTGAATTTCCAACAATAGAGTTGTTGGACAACCAAAACTTTCGTTGGGCGAGCCAACTCTCTCTAAGCAAAATTCAATTAATTAAAAGTCTGAGAGTTTTGGTTGTTGGTGAGGAAATTCTCGTTCAGTGAGTTGTTTAGTAAAAAATCTCCATGGTATAGTCGTTAGGTGAATATTGTGATCGCTAGATAAGCAGAACTTTTAATGGGTGACTAAAATTCACGAGACATGCTGATATCTTTGGTTGAGCAAGCAAAATATTGGTTGGGCAAATTGTAACATGATTCTAATTCATTGAGCAATCTAACTCCTAACTTAGCGATGGAAGTGTTTTTTAAATCGTAAGAAATTTAGTTTTTACAAGTTTCTAAATGCAAAAATTTTGTGTACTTGTTCTTGTATGGTTACGTTTGATTAATATATTGCATTTGAATATTATTATATCGTAAAGTTAGTTAATTATAATTATTAACATTTAAATTAGGTTGAGTGTATATGTATGAATGAAAATCTATAACGGTATGATTGTAATATGACATATGGTGTTTGATGAGCATAGTTATTTCTAGGGAAGGAATACTAGGTTGAGATGTTTAGGTTGTCTATTGAATTCGAAATTCTAAAAGAAATGATCGTGACTCTACTTGAGCTAACTTACATAGGTGTTGAGAGTTGAAAGAAATTGTTATGATCTAATTTGCGATATGAAAAGAATTGTCTAGTAGGTCATAAGGATTTACTATGCAGGTGAATTTAGTTTCTATTACGTAACTTTGTTGTAGTGATATGTGAAGGTACATGTATTTAAGTTTAATTCAACTTATGAATCTTCTCAAAGTAGAGTTAAATATTTATGATGTGTTCTGTCAACAATTAAATGACCATTAGATAGAAATGTAATTGATTGTATGTATGATTTAACATGTGAATGTGCGTGTATTAAACAATTTTTTTTTATTCTAACTTACTGTCTTGTATGTTTGTATATTGTGATGATGGTGTGTTACAGAATTAGACTGGGGAGATATAAAAAATATTATGTATTTATGTTTTGTTTATTTTAAAACTATATAAATATAGTATAATTTCATATAAAGAGATTTTTTTTTTCAAAAGAACTTTATGGGTATTGATGTAAATATTATGCTAATATATGTTTAGATTGTCTTAATTTAAAATAATTTAACTGGCAGTGGGATGGTAGACAGCTTTATTTTATGCAGAATGTATGGTAAAGCTTTATTTGTTGCAGAAGCAGTGTAAATGCATCCTTGATATCCTCGATGAAGCAGTGTAAGAGAATCTTTGGTTCCTGTTTTTAGGCAAAAAACAAGAAATAGAATTGTCAAGGCGAGGACATATGCACCATACCCGGTGTGATGAGCCTTTCCAAGTTCCAATTCCAATCAGAAGGAGACATTTCAGGTTTCTTGACGAGAATGATTATTGTCAAATAATGATGTTAAAGTTGGGTCAATACTCAATATATAACTGTGATCCCATTGTATTGACACAGCTTGCATGTTTTGTCGGAAGATATTGGGATTTCGTAGATAGTCTCAATTTGTTTAAACAACTCCACTTACTTGACACAAATTTCTGCCTGGTTAGATATGCACGATGATTCTTGTCATGAGGATCACCCGTCCATATATATTCCAATTCCTAGGACAATGATCTCAAACGAGACATTATAAGCATCTGAAACAGAGCAGGACCATATAAATAGAGTAGATTCCCTTATCCAACAGACAAAGTGTCACGTAACATAGACCGTTTGAAGCATATCATGTCTAAACTTTGATTCTATTTCAATCGACAAAGGAGACTGTAGTATTAGGGGTCAGCCTTGCTCCAAACCTTGCACCATGCAAGGACCCGTCCCTTCACGGCAAAAGAAAAACTCAAATAAAAAGAAACATATGCTTGTACCAAAGAAAAAGCGACATACGAGAAAGGATCTACGTTTGAAAAATGACAACAGATAAGGATCATCGTCTTATAGGTGAAGTCACTTTCTTTCACTTGGGTATCATATCATGTTTTCGTGTTCAGAACCGGGGAATGCTAGCTGCTAAGTTTACAGAAAAAAAAAAACACTAAAACAACACGGAAAGATACAAGGAAACGCCAAAAAGAAAAAGAGAGGAACCATTCCCGGAAATTTTGCATTCTCATTTGTTTTGTTCTCTCTCAGGTCTCGGTCTCTCGATATCCCAACTATCCACCCTCTCCATTAACATCAAAATAAAGAGAAACAACTGCAGGTTTTTTCATTAAAAAATGAATTTAAGTACATCTTTTGCTATGGGAGCTAAAAAAAATCATAATATATATACACATATATAGAATTCCCTTAATGTGTCAACTTAATTAGATCCCACAAGAAATTAAAGGCCTTCCAGAAGCTAACCAACCAGGAAATTTGATAAGATAATGCTACCTACTGTTTCAAAATTGCAGGCCTAATGGATCCCAACTTCCTTCCTTTATCCACTCCTTTGTGTCCCACCAGCAAATGTCATTCCGCATGCCTCTCACAATAGTCATGTTCAAATGACAGGATGCCTCCATTGCCACCTCAGAAAATAACTACAAGCAAAACTCCAGCACCTGGCAGCTGACATGTCCATTCGTACCAAAACCATAAGGGCGGTAACAAAACCCATGAAATGCAGCTTTAAACACGAAGAAGAGCAGCAAGGGCCTCCATAAGATATGATGATTACCAATTAGGAGTATAATTGTAGATAATTCCTTGTGCAGCAAAATGATGTGGTGACTAATATTTGAGCTCGGATAGGTGGCTGGTGCATGAGCTTAATATTGATGGGACATTTCTCCCACAAACTGGAGAAGATTTTTGGCCACTCCCAGCAGAATTTTCAGCTTGTTGAAATTGTGAAGGGTTGACTGACGAACCAACTTTACTTCCTTCCGAATTTGACTTAATATTTCCTTGAGGTGGTGTACCCATAGGCTGGTTGCTACTGTGTACTTGTTGCCCTTGGGGTGGCAGGGACGTTATGTAATTTCCACCAAAAGAAATTTGCATATGACCGGGCAAAATTCTCCCTTGTTCCTGAGAAAAACTCTTGAAGGTTGGAGCATTGGGTGTCATGATAGATGAGTGATGACCATGAGAATCTGCTGTTCTACCCGAGGCCTTAGCGTGAGAAGCTTGGCTAGAACTTTTGCATTGAGTAAGAGTTTGTGAGAAAACAGGGGCATTGTTTGCAAATTTTGTAGCAGGACCAGGCGTGCTATTAGTGGATGATGCTTTGTACCGATTTGCCAGAGTGGGTTGCTGCTGTTGCCCAGCATGCTGCTTTGGAACCTGAAGCGAATGCTGTGGCTGTTGAGAACTTGAAGCATTACTTGAAAGAGGCACACTTGTTATTGAAGTTGAAGCAACGGGTTGACTAGACCAGTTTCCATTCGCAGTAGATAGCATGAAGTTAAGGTTCTTGGATGAACTATCAAAAACAAGGGTGGTTGGTCCGTTGCTTGAAGACTTAGCATTTGCAATTTTCTTTTCCTCTTCATGGTGCGCAGAATTTCCTCCACTCTTAGTTTCAGTAATTGAATAATTCATCTGTTGAGTAGTCTGAGTTGCGCTTGCAGCTTGATATCCTTGCCATGTAATATCCGGCACACTGTGAAGTATCACAGGATTCTGTGCCATGGATGAGAAGTTAAGGTTTGAAGGAACACTGGTCCCATTAAATGCAGCAAATGATATTGCAAATGCTTGAGATGGTATATTCTCTACCGCTCCTTTTAAAGCCTGCTGCTGCTGCTGCTGTTGCTTGTCACCAAAACTTCCACTATTGCCAACGACAATATCTGATGCTGCAGATGGCTTAAAAGAATAGTTCACTGGCTGAACTGGAATTGTAAAGTTCTGCCCATGCACAGTCTTCTGAGAGAAAGATGTTCGAGTAGCAACAGAATGTGCATTCCCTCCACCTGTCTCAGTCTCATGCTTCCGTAGATGAGAGAGTGAGGTCTGTCGCTTTTGTGACTGCTGCTCCATAGTTGTAGAGGTCAAAATACTACTGCCATTAACTTGTGGCTGTTTATGAGATGATGAACTGCTTGATGTGCTTGCATTAAGATAACTTGGTTGTACCAGTGCTTGTGACTGAGGGTGCTGAAGTGGATGGAACGTTTGAGGAGAGTAGAAAGGCCCACTGATTACATGTGTTGCTTGTGGAGGACTTGCACCTCTGATTGTCGCACCTGCTCCAAGAGAACTTGAGAAAGGAAATGAATACCCATTATTGTGAACTATTGTCATGTACGGAGAGGAACCATTGGCTGAAAAATTTGGGTAGCTAAAGCTCATTGCAGGAGCTACCACTGGCAAAGTTGAGGAGGTACCAAGAGACCCGCCTACTGAACTATGAGATATATTATACGAGGAAGTGCTATTAGGGGAATTCACAGCTCCTGCCTGATTAGTAGTTGCCGTAACAGAAGCTTGATGCTGCCCCGGAGGGTACAGGAAAGCAGGACCATGCTACATTCAAAATTAAATCACATTACTTTACAAAATAAAAACCATCAATACAACAACACAAGTTATCAATAAAATCAGTAAAATTGACAAACATTTACTTTAAGCAGTATGTAAGCAATGAAATGAGAAGACCTTACCACTAGATTGCCAGGTGGCCCAGGATTGGGACCATGCTGGAACACAAGCTGCACCCTATGAGTTGAATCCATTGGATTGGCGTTATTTGAGCTTTTGGCTGCGGTAACACTGGGATTACCGGTGGCGGCCCAACCTTTATCTTGTGCAGAATTTTGGTTTACAACTGTCAAGTGTTTTTGGGATTGTTTCCCAATGGCCATACTTTCTGCAGAGGGCACACAGTTGACTTTGTTGGGTTTTGTGCCACACGGAGAACCAGAGCCAGTAGCTGCTGGCAAAGGGGGGTTCATCTTTGTAAACTGCTGGTGTAAGATGTTACAAGCAATGTAGTAATGTGTTGCACATCTCTTCGGTTGCCTTTGAGAGAGGACAAAATTCACATGCTGCACATATGAAGCGTGAAGGTAATGTGCATGGTATCGTTAAATACAGATAGGTTGGAAGTGATTATATCACAACACACAGTAAGCATAACCAGTGGACTCGCATACGTACAACTAGGAAACAAATTATTTGAAAAATGATAATACCTGCTGTGCCAATGATCTTGTGGTTTTCTCCGTCTTCACAACTGGCTCCGAGAGCGGCTTGTATCTGCCAATTGTAATTATCGACCTTAGCTAATTCACATTACTAATATAACCAAACATAAAGTTAAATTTGAGAAGTACAACCATGAAGAAAAAGGTATATGCCTAGGGAAGTGATGATCTAATAATAGATTAATACCCAATGGGGGAGAGACTGCTGGACCGTCCTGATTCAGCTGTTGATAAAGGCATTGAAGTAGATTGAACTGAAGAGGGAAAGAAATGTCAGCGACTTGTAGTTAACAAAAGGGTAGATCAAAGTTGACATATGGTTCGGAATAAAAAGAAAGGCTAAAAAGGTCAAAAATATGAGATTAGTTACCGGTTTTCTCTACTTTGGGATTTGATGATACGGTAAGCAATTCCTGGTTCCTATCCTTCTCTTCTAATTTGTTGTTTGTCTTATCGTCATCGTTTGGCTTCTCCAAATCGTGTTTTAACACATCCAACTTCTCTTTAAATGTGACCATTTTCGCCTTTTCAATTTCTTCTGGAGTTCTCCCCTTCTTAACCGGTGTTTCCAACTTGACACTATTTCCGTTCTGCACAAGAATTTTGACGAGTTGGGCCATAAAACAGAAAAATGAATAAGCAAAAATAATTTCAAGATGTACAGTCAACCTACTCACCATTTCCGCATCCAGTGCCAAAGCTTTAGTTTCTGATGACAATTCATCCCGTTCCGGGGACAGCGCCATAGGAGGAGGAGCCTGTTGAAAAGGCACTCTTCAGATATTTGACAGCAAAAACCAAGGAAAATAGAGCAGGAAAAAACTAGGACTCTCACCATCAGATCTATCTCAAACTTGCCTACTCGCTGAGAGTTGCCCTCTGCAACTGAGATCCTAATAAATCGAGCCAAAACGAAATGGGGACAATGATCAGAATCAAAATATGTTTATTCAAGAGCAAAACAAAAAACCTATTGTCCATTAATGCTCACACTCTATTTGAAGCCCGTTCTTGTTTATCGTAATCCAACTTGATGTTCGACGGCGATTTCATTGAAGGGAAAACCGATCTTCCATTCACAGAAGCATCACCGAACCCAGCACCAGAATTCATCTTGTCTTCCACGTTCGGGGCCTCTGATGATGGACGATCGTGACAATCCACATCAGCAGGTTGCTCAATCTGAATCCTGACTAACTCTTCACTTGAATTATTCGAAACCCCGGTGGAATAATTGTTGTCATCTTCCATTTTCTTTTTCTCTGATAAAATGCCAACGAAAAGATAAGGTCAAAAAAGAAGAAAAAGGAAGAGTAGAAGAGAAAACTTCCAGAAATTGAAACCCACCAACATCCTTAGAGGGGCAAGGTACAGTGGCGTTGTGGTGATTGACACCTGCTTCAGGCTTTTCCGAAGAAGATTCGTGGTTCTTTGAAGTCTTCAAGCCGTACAGTAGCTCAGCTATCTCAATCTCGATGTCTGAGGAAGACGATGTTGATGCCTTAGGAACAACTTCAATCTCTTTCTGCAACATAACACACAACTAAGAACCCAATCCTTCAAGAAACAAAAAAACAAAAAAAAAGTCCCTTTCAAAAAAACGAAAGACGGATTAACAAAAAAAATAAAACTAACACAGACCATCTTCTTCCTAAGAGAAACATTCGAAGAAGAAGGCGAGGCCGCTTCAACACTCATTCCTCCGGAGGAATCCGACCGTTGCCGGAAATTCTGCTCCTCCCCGCCGCCGCTACTTGCCGAGACCAAACTTTCATGAGACCTTTTCGCAGAAGCTGCGGAAACACATCAAACACCGAATATCAAAACAAAGCAAAAAGGGGGTGGGGAAAAGTAAAAGTAAAAGTTAGTTCCGGGAGACACCAAAATGAAAGTGTAAAAGGAAAATAAAGAGCACTTATATCGTCGCAACCTGAACGGGCCTTCCTGGGAACAGTCACGCCGATCATCTCATCCGTTATTTTAAACGGAGGAGGTTTGGACGGCGTGAAGACCCGGCGATGGGTCTGATCGGAGGAAAACGACGTCGGATTATTAGGAGAACGGATCTTAGAAACGCCAACGTCTACAACATCATCGTCTTGTTCGTTTCCAACGCTCTCTTCGGTGCTTTGCGAGTGAGAGCCTCTCCTCCGCTTGCTCCTGTTCACCGAATCCCTATCCCTATCTGGATTCCTTCCTCTCTTATTCACACCTTCCCTCAACTCCACAGCTCCTTCCTCTGTCACGAAACAGAAATAGTGTAAGAAATAGCACAGAAGAAATAGTAGAAGAAAATGAAGAAGAAAGCATGTTAACACCGGAAGAGTCTCGAAGAGCAATAGTTCGATGTCTGCGTCTGGTGGAGGAGGCCATGGATGGTCTTCTGGATTCTCTGGTTCTATCCATGAGCTTCTTCTTTCTTCTCTCTCATGTAAACAAAATCACCAACAAAACCTTCGTAAACCGCAACAGCCAGCGAGTCACCGGAATTCCGCCATCAACCACCGCTTCTCAAAATTTGCAGAGCCTAGCACTTCTTCTCTCTTCTGTTCTACGCCTCTCTATATATTTATTTTCATTCAGTTCACTTCATTTAAAGGGATTATAATTATTAAATGCCATTATGAGTTAATTAATTATTAATTAATTAATTAATAATCTGATCTTTCCACTTTTCATATGCTTGTGGAAAAAGAGAAAATGGTTGAATGTTTCCCTTTCACTATTCACACATCACACTCGCGCAGCAAGGGACGGCTCAGATTTGCGGATGAGGCTTTCGGCGCTACGAGCCCCGTTGGATCATTCCGTATCCGACGGTGGTGGCTTGGTAGTGCCAACATGGCAGAAAAGTTATTGTCGATGGAATATGGAATGCCAACTTAAAGTGGTCATGTCTCACTTTACTTATATCTTTTCCTCTTTCCATAATAATAACAAATAAATTATCTTTCCCTAGTACATGTTGACGCGCTTAAGATGCGCGTGTAGTCAAAGCGCACTGAGGCCCCAGCTCAGGCGTAGTGGGGTGCAGTTGGGTGGGGTGAATAATATAAAATAGAAAAGTAGTCATATTATTACTAAATTACCAAACTTATTAAACTAATATGTAATAATTAAATATTATATATAGAAATGAGATGAGGATCACCGATTGCCACAGGATTCTGTGTTTTCAGTTTTGAATTTAAATTTAAATTTAAATTTCAACACATTTTTATATGTATAAACTGAATACACGTTTTCTTACGTTGTTTTCTTTTTTATTAAAATCAATTAGAATGAATGATGTGTGAGGTTTTATAAAACCTGTTGTTCTTCAGTTACATATTATATTATAGATGATAATTTCATTAACTTCAGAATAATCATTATAAAATTTAAACAAATCTCTGAACATGGTAATTAAACTTTATATCAATGATTTTACTCCAAAGTTTATCTATAAATTAATAGTTAACGCAATGTCCATTAGATGTTGAAACTAAAGACCAAGTAGGTTATATATTATAGTCAAACATATCAAAGCAAAGATTCAAAACAAATAATTTAAAAAAAGACTTAAACTTTAAGCAATCCTTTGTATGGTATAGAAAAATAAACCATTACAATGAGACCAAAAAAAATATTGCAAATCAAAATGTTGTAGTTTTCAATTTTGGAATGAAATTAAAAATAAATTGTTGGAAGAAAAACTTGTGTGGCAGATAATGCGGCCAAAACTTTCAATCATTAAAATAAGAGTCTGTTTTAAATGTATCACATTGTATATCTATATTTTTGTTATTGAAATAAACAATGGACCAATTTATTTTATTGAAGATATAGTTTTAATAATAAAATATAAAATCTGTATCAGTCAGATTTGTTTAAGTCTAGGAACTAATTTGAATTGTTTTTAATAAAATATTTATATTTAAAGATAAATTTAGGTGCAAAAGTATGTTTGTGGTAAAGAACTAGAAATTCTTTCTTTTATAATTATTAAAAACTATAAAATTGGAAATATTGAATAAATGACAGAGTATATCAAATTGTAACTAATAAGAAATACGTTAAAAATAATATATTAGAAAAAACAATATTGTTGCATGAATTAAAAAACTTAAAAATCAATTTTAGAAACTAAAAACGATCAAAATATAAGTTTTGAATCTACTTCTTTTTCTAAACCAAATAATTGGTCTGGATTTCAAATTAAAATTTTTAAAAAGGTTGTAATCTCTCAGATTAAAAATTTCATCAAGGTCCACACAATATTTGAATAATATATACATCTATCATCAAGGTCCATTAAATATACATAACCAAAAAATAATAATAATAGAAAAAACTGTCACAATCAAGTGGAAGTTTGCTTAAATTTGTTACTACCTACAATAAAATTTTGCTTCCATGCCTAGATCTATATAATTGCTGTAAACATAAATATGCAATGGTGAGATAATAAATTTTGAAACAGGGTGTACCAGACCAAATTATTATCATGCATGGCAATGAAAATGAATTCAGAAGTAGCTACAATATGTCATCACTAAGATGTTATTTAAAAGAATTTAAAATTATAATAAACAAGTTTGACAATTAACATATATTTAAATCCATTACATTTTAGTAAGCTCATGTTCATGTTGATGTCATGTAATGCAATATTTTTTTAAAATTAAATATATTTATAGTCTGTTCGAAAATTTGACCTAATTTATTCTCTCAATTCTAGAATTGAGTGGATTTAATTATTTTAACCAAATTTTGTTAAGTTTATTTGACATTTTAAACATGTTTTACAATAATATTTAAGCTATTTATACCATTTAACACATTTCCGTTTCAATGTTAGGTGAGAAACACGTTTGAAATATCAAATAAACTTAACAAGATTTGGTTAAAAAGACTAAATCCACATACTTCTAAAGTTGGGGAACTAAATTGGATCAAAATTTTAAATAGAGACCAATTTCAATTTTTACTGAAAGTTAAAGAATTGAAAATATGTATGTTTAGTCATTTCTGTTATAAAGTCATATGTATAACTACTACAAGTTATATGTAAATCTTCCTCGACTTCTTATCACTTGGATGTCATGTCTACATGATAGGTACTAATGATGTGGAAGTACCTCTATTAATGTGAGTTTTGTATTTATTATTATGTACCACCTAGGACATGAATCACGATATCACCCTAGATCCCTACATCATTCATTAGGATAATGTAAACCACATCCTCGTAGCCACCCATCCACAATCAAACCATTTATACACATATAGCACATATACATACATATATATAAGCAATCAAACTAGGATTCACACCCACAAAAAGATCACCTAGAAAGATATATGTCATGCGTATATCCACATCAATCATATATTTGTCTAGAACATATATAATTAGTCCCATATTTTTATAATTATACCATCAATGCAAATATGTACAAAGTTATACACATAACATGTATAAACAACTTCAAAGACAATATAACATTATCACCACTTTAGCATATTATCACTTGAACGAGTTCACTTGTAAAAGACACAACACTCATTTCGCTTGAACAACACACTTGTTACCCTATAGACTCCTTGGTCCAACAATTGTCTTGTCACTTTAGCATTCATTTCAACATTAATGTAAATGTGTGAGCAATTGACATGATGGAAGAAATCCAACAAGTTCTATAAGGCTAAACCACTTCCTCGAGATGCTTTAGTGTCTAACCAACATTTAAGCACATAGGCTAAGAGTGCTTCACATTATAACATGTTTACATTGCATCACGTCATACTTTAGTGGTCAAAATCAACACTCGACATAAACATATTGCTTGACTGATATGTCCTAAAGGAGAGAGAATTGTCTCAACATCTCTTTCACTCACGCTGCAAATTCTCTCTTGTGTTATACCATATGTTGCTTAAACAACCAACTTGTCGCTTGAGTTATGTAAGACAATTACTGAAATTAGTTCACAATGCTTAAATCTTGTCTAAGCTACTAGTGATATTACAAATTATTCACAAAATTATGTAATTCTATTTATTTCACATAACCAAACAATATTGTAAAAAAGTGATTTTAGGTCTTTTTATTTGAATTGAAGTTTGTTTTACCACAACTAACACTCGGTTATCCTTTTTAAACTTCAATAAATTCTGAAAAGTGTTTACAAAAAAAAATTACCTAAGAAAGAGAAAAAATAAAGAAATTAAATCACTAATAAAATTAGATATACATACAAAAACCAAAGTATAACAAATCTAATATATTCTACTCTTTTCATAAGACAATCTAAAAAAATTTCACTATTAAAGACTCTAATTATTTAGACAAAGTATCAATAAAAAATATTTTTAAAACTAAAAATTCTTAAAATAAATCTCTAAATTTTTTTATTTATAAATGCCGGAACATATCTATTTTTAAATTTATCAATAAAAATAGTATTGAATGTTTTGCTTAAATATAATATTATATATTGAGAGTTATCAACTAATAAATATTCTAAAAAGTTATATAATGATTTAATTATTTTTTATTTACAATATTTATACTTGTTAAAAATATAACACATTTATAATTATAAGAATAGGTAATTTATTTGTAAATATATAAATATAAATTTATGAATATAATAATTATACAAAAATAATTTAGCGTTATATTCGATTTTTATAATTTTATCCGGATAAATACGAATCTAAACAAAGTTATAAATATTTTATGATTTTATATTTGTACTTATTTAAATAGCATAATTTGATTATTTATATCTTTTTATACTATTATCGCAAAACATAGATGCGATAACATTTATGCATAATTATTTTTTTATTTTATCTTATTTTAATATATATATATATATATATATATATATATATATATATATATATATATATATATATATATATATATATTCACATTCACACTTATCACACTAAGACTCAGTTATTTTAATATTAAAAGGTGTTAGTATAAATATAATTATTATAAACGAATTTTATTATTTTAAAACAAATTATTCTTTTAGAAACTATTTTTTTAAAGTTCTCTGACTTCTCTTTAAGGGATTCTCCTTATCTATTCGTCTGATTGAATATATGAGACTGTAGGAGTGATCCTCGCGACAGATTCTTCAATTTGGACCGATCAGTTTCGTCGTTAGTGTAAGTTAAGTTTCAGTCATTTTTCTTGGTCTTCTTTTGTTTTTATTACATGTGAGACTTTTTCTGCTTGCATGTGATGTTTTCATCTTCTATATGAGTCTCTACTGATCAGTGATGATAACAATATGCCCTCGTCGTTCTTGTGATGTTTTTATGTGTAGATAGAACATCTTGGGAGTTAGGAGCATTTGGTGTTCTTAGAATGTTTGGGTCTGTAGAGTTGCTTTGTCAAGTAAGAAAAGCTAGTTTTCCGTAAAATTGATCATCTTGATAGTTAATTGTGTTATGGTTTATTGAATTCATGAGTTGTATGTTGAATTATTTGATATTTGATCTATGTTTGGTATTGATTTGGGAAAAGGTTTGGATATGTGTTTTGAGCGATTAGGTACCAGTTTTGTACTCTCTAAAACCATTGGGAATTAAAAATATTAAAAGGAAAGGTACCCAATTAGTCAAGTACACAAGATCAACTTTCCCCCAAATTGTTGTTTCTGAAACACCATTGGGCGCTGTTATAGTGCTGTCGAGCGCTAGGCACAGACTTCATGTCGTCGGGCGCCACTTTTGGACCATTGGGCACTAGAAGTTAGTGGGTTCTAGGGGCTGGGCGTCGGGCGCCACCTTTTCAGCATCAGGTTCCACCCTGTTTTTCTAGTCTACGTCCTCTTGGTAAAATGAAGATTCTCACTTCTTTAACTATTGGATTGAACTGGAATTTTGATAGCTGATTGTAAACATATGAATCTTCAATTTCACCAGCGATGTCTTTGTTTTGAAGTCTTTGGTTAGATAAATTATTTTCATCGTTTTGATGTACATTGTGGTCTTGTGTTGTTTTCTTCTTTAGTGATGATCATCATTTTGGTGTGAGCAGATGAAGTTGCAGGCTTAGAGGCACCTCTGGAGGACGAGGAGCTATCAATTAGAGTAGGTAAAGGTTTTGAGGAGCTTTAATAGTAGTTAGTTTGTGTATAGAGCTTGTTGGTTTAGTTGGTTTGTATAAAGGATACATTTTTATAGTCTTGTCTTTTGTAAGACTGTATTAATATACTTTATACATTGAATTACCTATTTTGAATATTATAATGAAACGTCTTATTTTATTAGTTTTAAACTACTAAAATGGGATGTTACATTTATGGTATCAAAGCAGTTCATCCTCTTGATGACCTGGATGTTGTGGGTTTGTCAAATCTTGCTTGTATTGGAGTTTAAGTTTAGTAGGATTTGTTTACAAAAATGGAAGTATTAAGAACAAAAAATGTCTGGATAGAGTGATGAGGGTGCACAATCATGACTATATAAGAGATAGTTTTCCTTTCTTAATCCTAAAGGTTTGGAAAAAGTAAAAGTTGGGGTTGTTAGAGGGTGAGTTAGAGTTGTAGATTGAGTTTTGTCTTGTATACCTTTTCTTGTCCGGTTTGTGTCTCTGTGGTTTGTGTTCAATGTCTATGGTAATAGAGGAATACATATACAAGGTTGACTTGACCTGCTTACCTTTACGAGGGTTGGGTAAGGCCTTTGAGACAATCTTTTGCCTCGAAGATATGAGGTAATAATAGATTGTATATCGATGACGATGAAAGCTAAATATTGGTTTAATGGGCAAAGAGATGATGTTAGAAGTTCAAAAGCAACACTTTGGATAGGGGCAGTTGCAAGATCGGGTTTTGAGATTGTATACCATAAGTTTTACAAGAGGAGTTGAGTCTAGGTGTTAGAATAAGAGGAAATATTTGTGTGTGCTCATGTAGCAAGGTTTGAGAAATCAACTTGGTTTTACATCTCTACAATATTTGAGTTTTAAGGTGGAAGTTGTGGAAGGAAGGTTTGAGGTTAAAGCTAAGAAGGGTAGGGACCATGAAGTGTATAAGAAAGGAAAATCTCTAATGGGAGGTTAAAATGAAGCAGAGCTTTCAAGATCAGTTAGATAGGATGATATTTTCTAAGTAGATGGAAAAACAATCATCTGATAAAAAGGAAGTATATTAGGGGTTTTATATCAGATTAGCATCAATAGAAGGTAGTTGGATTTTCTTAGCAGGTAGCAGCATCAAAGTTGAGAATAACAAGGATGTTTCAAGGGAAATGGTTCACATGAGAAAGAGATTTGACCTTGGGCTGAGGTAAAGGATTTCAAATGTTGGAAAAAGCGCATCATTAAAATTTGATCTAGTGGGAAAGGCAAAACTAGTAATGGCAAAACACAATGAAGGATGAAAGGAGAAGAAAAGTCTTGAATAGCTGAAAAGGATGTCCGCAATAGCTGGTGCTAATATGGTTAGCATGAGTGCCCTAATTCAAAGATATAGGTTACACAGGTGGTGCTTGGACTAAGGTATTTGGTTTTGTTTGGAGTCGTATACCTTTTGGTGTTGCCATCATGATAAATGAGTTGTTGTTGTTAGCAAAAAGGTGTATAAGTTAAGTTGGTGGTTTTGCTACAATTACAATCAAGTGAAAATTTGATAGGGTGTGTGGCATGTTTTATGAGGATCAAAGGATTCAAATTCAAAGTTTACGTGAATTATTTCCCTTGCAAGTTTGGAACATAATCTAAAGGGTGACTTGGTTGTTTTCCAAGCTCATGCTTGTGGATTGTGGTATCATAGGAATCGATGTTCTTTGTTTCAAGAGGGTGAGTAAGTGATTGTGCATCAAGTGTGGAACAAGTTGAAAAGTGAAGACAAAGTGTTACGTGTATTAGTGCTTATCTAGCAAAGGCCAACGAAGAACAAACACAAAGGATCTCAATTGTGGAGAAGTTTTTTGTTATGTTTTGAAGCATATACTAGAACTATCACTAGAAGCGATGAGGTTCACTATTGCATTGGTATCTAAAGCAAAACTAGTGTCAATAGTTCCTTATTGGAAGGTTTCTGCTGAAAGTGTGAAGTTAAGAAAACAGGTGGAGGAGCTGTTTGAAAAGCAATGGTTTAATCGAAGTGTGTCATTGTGAGATATACAGTCTAACGAATCTGGAAAGAGAAGTAGTTGTATGTTAAGATATATAGGTGTAAATGTGTTTAAAGGAAATGAATCTTTTAGGATAGATGGTTGAAATGAGTGGAAACATGATAAGGGAAAGGAAGTTCTAAGAGTGACTTTAAGTAAGGAATTTCAAGCAGGTTGTTGTTATTATCAAGATTTTGTGGCAAGTTTCTCAAGTGTGAAAATATTCTTCAGGATGTTGAAGAAGTGCTTGATACATGCTTCAATGTTGATCATTCTTGGCACATGTAAGCCTTTGAGGTCTATTGTGACTCAACACACCAGATGTGAGAATGTTTATTGACCAAAGAGGCGCAACGAAATGATGGTTGAATATGCTTATCAATAATGGGAGCACATGAGAAGAGATATTTTACTCATTACCTAGTGGTTGATGTGGTAAGGAGTTCCTCGAAAGAACAGAGGTGTCGTCTTTATGAGGATTAGTTAAGAGTGTTCAATGATCATCTAGAGCTGAAAGTGTGAAGTTACACAAAGGAAGTTGGACTAGAGAAATAAGAGATGAATTTATGCTTAACCAGAGAAGGGAATTCAAATCCTTGGTTTGACAAGGTAAAAGTAAGAATTGGTAGAGAAGTATAAGTGTTTGAGTTGGCAAGAGAAGTTGTAAGGAAATTTCATTATTTTAGTCATTTGACTAGAACTGGTGAGTTTCTCAAAATGGTTAGGAAAAAGGCAAAAGAGGACAATCCTAGTGTAAGATGTATCATAAAGTTGCTAGGTAATAATTAAACCAGAGATTTCAAGTTGAGAAAAGATGTGGTTTTAATGTTTTATGAAAGGATGGTTATAAGTCAATGGATTAGAAATGAAGATTTAGTGCCAAGATGAGTTTGGTGGTTGCAACAGTTGAAAGTTTTAGTTTGGAAGTGGGATAACATTGTTGTAAACTTTGTTACCCATTGGGCAAAGTTTGTAAAGGAAGCAAGATGTTATAAGGGTAGTTATTGTAAGTATTGAAATGGTTGGTTTTTCCAAGAAGGGGGGTTAAATTGGTTTTATAAAACTTTTTAAAATCTTAAGACCCCTTTTCTTTGAATCAATCAGACCACAAATTCAGAAAAGAAAAGTTGCAGGTAAGTGGTTCTAGGTAAGTGTGTCCCGTTAAAATGAACGATGGTACGAGAAGGGGTACTCGTGGTTGGGAATGCTTCCGCTGGAGGGGGAGTGTACCAATGTGATATAATGGACATGAGGGGAGATTGTTAAGAATTCAAGTGTGAATCTAAGTCCTACATTGACTATAAATGAGAAAGTAGAGCATTATATAAGGATAAAGACCCATAAACCCATTACCTGAAGGTTTTGGGTTGAGAGTGGTATAAATGTCTTATGTGGTTGGACTCAGGTCTCATTGGTATTGTATTCCCCAGTAAACCTCCTCCTTTGTAAACCTAACAGTGTAGTCAACAAGTATAATACAACATACAAACTTCTTGATCTTCATTTCATTTCCAGATTAAGTAAAGGTTTCGAGAAGCTTTAATAATGGTTAGTTTATGTATAAAATTTGTTGGTTTAGTTGGTTTGTATAAAAAATATAATTTTATAATCCTATCTTTTATAAGATTGTATTAATATATTTTATACACTAGACTACTTAATTTGAATATTATAATGACACATATTATTTTATTAGTTTTAAGTTATTAAAATGAGATGTTACAAATAAATATATATATATATATATATATATATATATTTAATGGTATCAAATTTATCTTATTTTAAATATTTTTAAACAAATATACATACATGGTGCTAAATAAAAATAAGAGTTTAATTTGCATATTACTTTTAGAAACAGTTAAATTATTATTATTATTATTTTCTTATTTTAATAAATTAATAGATGAAAATCACTATCACAATTTAAGAGTAGAATAATAAGATAAAATGTATATTAAGAAATTTATTTATTGTTTTATTAATTGTCATATAGATATAAAGTTTGACTTTGAAAGTTTGATGTGCATTGAATCTTACTCGTGTGCAGAGGTCACAGAAATTGGCACCAATTTTTGCAATGTTAAGTTTATTAAACTGTGAAACTGTCCGATTCTTCTGGTTTCTTCCATGTCTTCCTAAGTTGGCAAGATTTGCGAATATTTTTGTTTTTAATTCATTTTTCTTAATCTCGCTGCTTGAATTGTCATTGTCATTGTCATATAAAAAAGTATTCATATAATTATTTGTATAGTTTAAAATTCATCATTTCCCTTTATTTTATGTAATTCTTTTAAAATATCATGATAACAATGACATGCATGAACGACTAATTAATGAAAATATTAATAGAATATGATTGAATATAATTCATTTAAGTAGGCGTATCAGTCAATGGTCAATGTTATCATTTACATATAATATATAATATAGTGCTGTCAAAGAAAAAGATAAAATATGTAATAATTAATAATATATTAATACGGTATTATTCTCCATATAAGAATAAGTTAATAGGTTGCTGATAAAATAATATTTTACAGAAAAATAATTAATTTTGTTAATTTAAAATATAATGCAAAAAAGGAGGTGACAGAGAAATATCTTGTGGCATAGTAGAAGGTGGAAATTGAAAATAAAGATAAATGTTGAAAGGGACATGAGGAGAATAAGGAGATGGAATTGTGATTGATGGTGAAGTGGGTGGTTTGGTTTTCCTTCCCAAAGTGAAGAGTGAGTCAAACATATATACTATATATATATTAATAAGAAATTATATTTTAATTAATAATGAATAGTAATTATTATTCTTCTCATTTTATAATATTCTGTGTGGGACCCATTCCATCTATGGTGGGACTCACTGGTCTGGTTAAGGTTAGGGAACCAAAACCAATTCATCTGCAAATGGGTCCCACCACTTTAAAAATCCCACGTAAGACTTCTCTCTCTTTCTTTTCTTTTTTTCTAATTGTCGTCCTACGTGGCACCACAACCATCAACATCGTGTTTACAAAGGACTCTTATCGACCGTACGATCACTGGCTTCAGAATCGGATAGTCAGAAATTAAGATTTCAGAGAAGCAGCCACGTGGGTCTGATAGTGGGCCAGCACCCATACAAAGCAAGTACAACAGTCTTTTATGTTTATAATTTTGATAAAAGTATATTTAAAAGTGTTGAAAATACATTGTTATTAAGTTTTCAACATGGTAGTTTTTTATTTTGAAAATAATGCTCCTCTGTGAATAAAAGGAAATAGAAAATAGAAGTGAAAAAGAACTCGTGAAACTTATTTGTTACTGTTCTTTTGTAAAAGAAATTCATTTTATTTGTTTTTTTCAAATATTAAAATTAAAAATGTAAATAATTGAAATTCGGACAAAAATACATTTTCTAAGTTATATTCTAATAAAAAATGCGTATGATCATAGACTAATCAAATTAGTTTTACTTTCTAAAATTCTATAAAAATATTACCTTTTTAATATACAATAAATTGAGCTGGAGTATTTTTTGTTCACTCAAAATTAAATTGTAACGGTTTGAAAGTGTTAAAACTATTTCATTTTGTATATATTTCTAAATCACGGAGCGATAGATATAATAATTATTTAGGTTTACTTAGTATTTTTTTATATTTATGTATTTAACTAGTTTTGGTTTTTATATTTGTTTTAATTCAATTAAGTTTTTATTATTTTAAAAGATATTTTATGTGTTCTTATTTATTAAATTGATATGTTTAGAAATCTGGATTTGTTACGTATTAAAATTAGAGAGATTCAAAGTAAAAAATACACACATTATGACATATGACAGATATTGATATTGACATGTAACACTCTCAAATGATATTAAAACTAATTTAATAAAAGGGATCACATTGAAATTTTTCACAAAAAATAATGACCGTATTGAGTCTTTTTAAGAAAATAAAAAATCTCCATTGAGCGAAAAAGAAGATAAATATATGAATTAACGATAAATTACAGTTATAGGAAATAAAGCTGTCATTTTTCATTTTGTCCATGGAGCTAGGCCCCATTTTCATGGTCCACTTATCAAGGGGTTTTGAAAAAGCCTCCAACCCTCCCAAGTATTGGGTTAGGACAAGCTAGGGTCGGTTAGCCCTTCGGCCAGTGTCTTCGTTCAAAACATAATCACGTCTCTTCTTCTCATTCAAACATAATCCTTCACTCAATTCAAACATATACCTCATGTTCTACGGTGGAGTTCGACAACAGCACACGGCGGTACAAGACAGTGGTGATAGCGACGAAGTTAGTGATAAAGAAGAAAAATCAAGAATCGTCGACGACAGATTCACATGTGAGGTACTCATCGACACCAACTTTTACCACTTTTCTTACTTCAAATAAATTACTGTCAGTTGTAATCTTTGTTTTTCCCTTTTTGCAATTTTTCTTCAGTTTTAGGGACTGCAATTTTGTTACCAAAGAGAAGCACCTGGAAAGTAATACAATGGTATGTTAATTTTGAGTGCCCTTTAGTTTCTAATCTTTCTTTATTGTGTTGAACCATGAATTGTGGTTTCAAATTGAAAGTTAAGAATTTGGTTTGTGTGAGGTACCTAGAACCAAATGTTATGTTCTTTTCTATTTGCTTTTAGGTTGTCCCAATATTTTGTTAGAAAAGAAGACCTTTACGAAAATGTTCATAAAGAGAAGTATGCTCAACTCTTCTCTTTAAGAAGCGACAACAATAAAGCTCCTTCATTTAAGCTTCAGGTTGATTTCCTCTATTTTTCTGTGTAGAATATGTATACCTTAGTTAATTGCACATTTCCCATGAAGCATAAACTGATCATTTATGACCGCTTACAAGTAATCCATAGATCTACTGAAACATAGTTTGGAATAACATGACATATGTGTTCGCGTTTTTTATTCATTACTTACAATTCTTGGTTAGCTTTCCCTAACTTTTTGAGGTCCAAACTATCAACAAAATATATATGCATAAATACATATATTTATCAATCTGGCAACTATAGACCTATAATGGCTCAGGACGTGCTTAGTATTCCCATTATTACTGTGGCATCAAAGTTAATTTTTAGTAAAGGTGGGCATGTGCTTTCCAAATATAAAAGCTCTATTCTTCCTGATCATGTGCAAATGTTGATTTGTACTCAAAGTTGGTTATACGGATTTTCTGAAAATCCTAGTGGTAAGTTTAAATATTATTGCTTTTAAAATTAATTTACATTAGATAATTAACCCTAGACTAATAGTTTGATTATTTTTCAATTGTTTATGAGATAGATAAAGTTGTGCATGATATCTTTGGCCATGAGGGAATCGTCGACGAGTCTAAACTTCTTGAAAATATTAAAAATTGACAGGTTTTTTTTTATTGAACTTTTGTTCTTTTAGTTCATTGTTTGGTTACTATCTCTAGCATAATAACACTAAAGTTAAGTAACAGGTTGGTTCAGTAATCCTTAATTAGAATCGGCAAGGTTTTTATGCTTTTAAAAATGTGATTATAATTATATTTTGTATGCCAGGAACAAAAATGGTTATTGGTGAACTAAGTTGGTATAATGGAAAAATAGAAGTACATTGCTTTTTTATCCATTTGATAGAGGAAATTGTTCTATCTTCAAATTTAATAAAGGTTGTTGTACTGTTTTGCAGGAGATAAGACACTTGTACTCTTATCTTATTAAGCTGAAGAAGGCTTTAGTAGAAGAAATGCATAAAAGTGTTCTTGTTAACTACTCAGCCTTCATACGGTGACTACACACCCCAAAATTTGTTAATTAGTTACATATATTGGTTGAAGAATATTTTGGGCTATACTTTCGAATTCTTATGCACCATATTTGAACTTTTGAAGGGATTTAAGCATTACTTTTCACGAATTTTTCATTATGACGAGACCTGTTTTAGTGCCTTCCTTTCAAAAGTTCCTTTGTTTATAGATTACATAGTTTATTGATATGTCAAAGTAGTTGTATGAAATTTCACAGGTGTTTGTTCCAAAAGATTTGTCCCTATTTAAGTTTTCGTACATGGATAAAAAGAAGTAAAAAGTTCATTTGACTTTCTATTACTTTACTAAATAAATGTTTTTTGTTCTATCCTTAGAAAATAAGATGTGGAAGTTAATTGAGTGAAAGAAGGGAAAAAGAAAAACAAATTATGTTGGATTGGTGAGTATAAAATTGTAGCATGATTTTGCGAGGACAAAATATTTCATTTTTTAGTTAGTTTTGAAAGATAAAATTTCTAATATTTTTGCTGTGTTTTTTAGGTATACGCTTTGTAACTTCATCTTTTAGGTAAGGGCCCAACCAATTCATTATACCGTGGATGCCAATAATTAAAGTTTAGACAGTTTTTAGCAATATCTAAAGTTGATTCAAGGATTCATTTTAGACATTTAAATATTTTATCAAGGGGACAAGATGGTTTGTGATTCTGTTTTCATATCTTTTTTTAGTGGGTTGACTTAATTAAAATAATGTGATGAATTGTTTTCATATGTCCAATTTTAAAAAAATATTTTTTTTTCAAGTTTAAAAAAAGTCCATGAGCTTGTCCTAACCCACAAGGCTTTTGTGGGTTTTTTGGCCTTGTGAACTTTTTTTGCCCTGTGAGCTTTTTTAGCCCCAATCCAAGTGGGTCATGGCCAAACTTGTGGACTTGACCAAATTGACAACTCTAATAGGAAAAATGTAGCATAGGGTGACATTTTTAAAAATATTGTCAAATTATAGACTACAATTCAGATAACATCTTATATCTCCCTTAATAAGGTTATTTTATTCATTTTTTTACTTGCTTGCAAAAGTCCTTATTACCTCCCGTCATTGCAAAACTTGTTGGTTTCCTCTCCTATCGTGAAATAAAAGCTTCTCTTTGCCTTGTTTCTTATTGGATTTTGTTTGGGAGCACCCATAAGTGGTTGTATTTAAGTTCGTTGTGGTCTTCCATGTCAGTTTTCTTCCTCCCTTTCTTTGTTATTAGTCTCTAAATAACTCGATGTAGTTCAACTATTAAAACAATAATATATTTAGATATTTTCATTAACCTACATTGTTGCGGTGACCAACCTTTACTCTTCTCGTTATTATTGCAATATGTTCAAAGTATATTCTAAGTCATTGTTGCAACAATGACCTACATAGTCAATTTTAATAAAAACATACTATAGTTCGTATAAGATAGGAACTTGTAGCCTGTTAAAAATTATATTCTATGATTTTGAATTATTGTCGAAAATATTTATCTTATATTATAGTTTTTTAATTGTAACCTAGCCGCTAAAATAATCGTAGTTGAATACTCGTTGCAATATAGTAATGGTTTTAAATTTTAGATGTATTTATGATACATAATAATTGAGAAAAAAAAATAATTTTGTTCAGTATTTAAATTGGTATAATATTGAATAGAGCTGTCAAAACGGGTCACCCGACCCAACCCGTCTCGGCTCGCGACGGGTTGACCACTTAGTGGGTCAATCTAACCCGGCTCACTTATTAGTGAGCCAACAAAATTATAACCCGACCCGACCCACCACGGGTTGGCTCACTGGCTCACTTAATTAAAAAAAAAAAACACACAATTTTTTTTTTCAATCTCAAGAAAACTAAATTATAATTCCGATTAAAAATCTAAATAAACTTCAATACAATCCAAATAAAATCCCAAATTATGTTAAACTCCAAATACAAACCAAAATCACAAAAATATAAATTAC
>Ga0214542_1005086_pt1 | contig 25420 bp, 12 predicted proteins | sample CNSS1metaG_FD_160096 | JGI IMG/M metagenome (GOLD analysis project Ga0214542, IMG submission 160096) | Root nodule microbial communities from cowpea collected in UCLA plant growth center, Los Angeles, California, USA - CNSS1 | ecosystem: Host-associated > Plants > Roots > Nodule | place: USA...
TCTAAAATAAAATATAATTATATATTTTAAAAAAATTATTAAATAAAAAAATATATAAATAAAATATATATATATATATATATATATATATATATATATATATATAGGCGGAGGATCATTACGGCAGGGTACCCTATAATTTTTAATTTTTTATATTATATTATATATATATATATATATATATATATATTAATTATTTTCAATTTTTTAAATTTTATTATTATATGTAACATATATTGAAAATTGATAGAAGTTAAATGAGCTATTTTTCTATTTATTTTATAAGGCGTAGCATTTAATGTTAATAAATAAAAAATATAAAATCAAATGTAATGAAGAATAAAAATATTTATTAAGTTATTTCTTATTTTATTTCTCATTATATTTTTAAGTTTTTCACAAATTATAATAATTTCACACTCTCACATGTTTTTTTTTTGTTTTGGAAAAAAAGTTAAATACAAACTTATTCTTTTTGCTTTCATTTCTCATTTGTTCTCTTTCATTTGTGAAGAAAACATGTATCTCTCTCGTATAATTTGATAGTGAAATATTTATTTAATAGTTAACATTATTTTTTATCAGATGAGCCTTATATTCATTTTTTTTATGATTATAGGAGAAAAATAATTGTACTATGTGTTTTTGCATAACCATCTTTTAATTGGGACTTTATTGTCATTGATTTTTTATTTTAGTATCTCTTAATTTTTATTTTTTAATTAAATTATGATAAATTGTTTTTTAATCTTAAACTTAAAAAAGAAATAGGTATATTGATGAAGAATAAAAGAATATATTTATTTCTTAAAAGTGATAAAAAGAAAGCTATTGGTGAAGATGAAAACAATACAAATTCAATATCTTAGATTTATGTATGCTGAATCATGATACAAATGATCGTATCGTTTGATTAGAAGAACATGTTTTATATTAATTCTTTGAAATATTTACATTGAAAAAGCAATAGTTAAAATTTTTAGTTTTGACTCAATTATTGATGGGTTCAAAGATTTGAAAGAACGAAAGACAATCATCTATATATGTGTGATTTCTTTTGTAGATACACAGTTATACTAAATTATTTATTCTTTTTTTATTGTGTTAGTGACAATAATTAAATATATAAATTTTGAATTTTGAGTATCTGTCACTATATATATATATATATATATATATATATATATATATATATATATATATATAAGAAAATATTACGATATAACGCTTAATTAAGGTTATTACATTTAAAATTTATGTTTCTAACAAAACTTCAAATTTAGAAGAAACAATTTATTATACTAATATTAACTTATAATATAGTTAAATATATTTTAATCCCTTAACAAAGTTAATTTTTTTGTCTCTGAAAAAAAAAAATCTCTTTTGGTTTCTCACGTATAAAATAAGTTAGGTCTTATTGTCTCTTTATAAAAAGAAAAGTTATAGGTTTAAATTTTGAATCGTTTATCATGGAAATAAAAACACCATATATGGAATATATCACCATGATTAAAAGACCATAATTTTAGAGAAATCAATATGTTTATCTATAAACCGGTCCGTGTTCCGGTCCAATGAATGAAGAAAAAGCCGTCAGGGAATAGGTTGAACCAGTAAAAATCGGCAATTGGGAATGGTCAATGAATTGAATATGATGTGCCAAACAAGACTTGATTTTGTTGTTTAATAAAATAAAAATAATAAACACTGGGTGCTGCTAATTACTATAATGGTGTGCTGCAATCCAACGCAACGTCACAGTCAAATCTGCAAACTATTTGTTTCGACGCCGGAATCCATGCATTTGCGAGTTATTGACTTCAGACGCTCTTCCTCCTTCTTCTTCCGGTCTAACTTGGACGGAACCTCACCATGACTTTCGCTATGCCTTACAAATGGAAAAATGTTATCATGCTTTCTCATCAGCCGTCTGATCCAACACTTCAGATTGATTGTGATTCAATCGAGGCTTACTCATATTAATAAAGTACTGACAATAATAAAATAAAAACAGTATTATAAGTTTATATTAGTAAGAGCTAAAAGTAAAATACACTTTTATAAATTCTTAATACTTCTAATACATAAAAGATTAAATTAAATATAGAATAAAAATTAATAAATAACTTTAGGTTTATTAAATTAATAGCATTATCGCCATGTTATATTAAAAATTTTGTTCATCTATTATAAATCATTTTTGTTAGATTTTGACTTTTTTTTTAATAACCATTATTTTTTCAATTCTTTGACCGATTCTTTTAAACCAGCTTTACAGTTTATTTCAACTAGTTTATTTAATCAATTTATTGGGGTCTTTTAGTCCTATCGTCTGGGCCAAGTTAATTTTGAAAATACAAAATATATCTTTTTCTTCTGTCATTTCTAAGCAAACATATATACGTATTTAAATGAGTTACTTATATAAATCGTGGATATTATAATATTACATAAATTAACATAACGTTATAGTTTATATAATAATTGACTCTACATATAATTTCTACTTACAAATTTATCTCACTTAAAAATATTTTTAAAATAATGTTACTAGTACCAATAATGTCAATATATATAATTTATTTTTCATAAATTTTAATAGGTCTGACTTAGCTTTAATTTATAATCAGTTGTATTAAAGATCACCTTTTTATAATCAATCATATTAGGGAGTTTTTATTTTCCTAAATATTTAACTCAAGTTATATACCTAAAATTTGATCCCGAAATTCCTAATTAAATTATAATAATTTTAGTAGTACAATTCGTTGGTTGATTCCAGCTTTAGGGAGGTAAACATTTTCATTTTTACATGGAGACTCAATTTGTATCCTAATAAAATATTAGGTAATAGTTGCGAATAAAAAAAAAATACTCTGTAGATGCCACGTGTAGTATATAGTGTAAGAACAAGATAATTACTTTATTTTGTTCTCATTCAGTTAGTTTATTTTTATTGGAATTTATACAAATTATTTGACAACAAAATTTAAAAATGATGTGATGTTTGATATGTTTTTGTTTTCTTTACATATTAAGTTTATACCATTTTTATTTTTAGTACAAAGTTTTTTAGACTTTCTATTTTAGTAAATTAATTAATTTGGCATCTTGTTTTAGTGTATATTTAATGTATTTTTAATTTTTGTATTAAATAATGATGTAAAAATTTAATAGTAATTTATTTTATTTAATTATAATTAAAAAAATTAGTTTCAAAAAATTACTTGGTAAAGATATTTATTAAAATAAAAATCATTCTGTAAACTAAAAACCACAAAAAATGTTAATTGTAAAAAGTTTAGTTCATTGTTTAATAATCTTTCTTTACTCAAATTTTAAAAATAATAGAATGTGTGAGGAAAGCTTATAATATATAAATCAGATTCATTTTTCTTATATTGATTTTTAAATTTAAATCATGAATCAAAGAGGTTAATATTTTTTATTAAAAGTGTCATTATTATTTTTTTACTGCAAATACAATTATTTGAATCTTGATAAATTTAATAACTAATTTTTATTTGAAAGTATTGTGAGAATGACAAATAATTATTTTTTAAGGGCTAAAAATAAACAATGTCCCATTTATAAAGAATAAAAATGATATTTAATCTTTTATAATTTAGAACTATTGGGTGGAAAATGCATAACTTTTCTTCAACGTTTTTGTTGGCGGCTTAGTTCTGTATCTTTATTGCTTTAATTAAATTATTATAGAACTAACTGATCATTGTAATGTTTTATTTAAACTTTTATTATTATTATTTTTATCTCCTTTTCTTTTATATAATAAAATACAATACTTTTATATACTCAAAGACTCTAAATGTATTTATTTTTTAATTTAATACTTTCCTCACAAATATATTCTAACGTGTCCACGTGTCTTTTCCTTGAGTGAAGAACTGTCACTAAATCTGAGAAGAAAAAAGAAAAAATATCGGCTAAAACATTTTCCATAATTGATAATAATCAATTATTAATTTTCTACAAGGGTTTTGTTAAAATATTTCAGTCAATGATAAATGATATCAACGAAAATGGAATACGTAATTCTTTCTAAGTTTATCACACATTTATATTTCTCCTGTATTGTTTACGATGAATTATAATAAAATAAAACGAAACAACAAAGCAATAATAAAGAACAAAAATTATAGTTTGAGAATGAAATGAAATGAATTGAGCCTCGGTTTTGTTTGTTTCTGCATTCTTGCCCCTATAAAGGGTACTTCCACAATTCTGTTAAATGCAACACCACCGCAAAGGAAGCTTTGCTTCAGAATCTGCTCTCTCAATTTTCTGCATACTTCCAACACCTTTCACAATACCCATCTCTTTCTTTCTCTCTCTCACCTTTCTCAATAGCCATGGCCTTCTGTAGTGGTACCTTGCTTAAGCCAAACAATTGCTTCTCCCCAACCCACAAACCCAAAGCTCCAACTCCATACTATGACAGCAGAAAAAAGGTTGGTGAATATGAATCATACGGACAATTCTACATGTCTGTAACAACACTTTTCATTGCCCTTTCTGATCTAACAATATAACCACACTAAACACCATCTCTGTCAACACCATACAGTGCTTTTCTTTTTCCTTTTTTTCGTGTTCCGTGTTTTGATTCCATAAGGAATCACTCATCTTCCTTTTGTTAACAGCAAATTCACCATTATTTTTCCACTGATGGTGCAAAGATGGCTGATGTGTTATTATGTTTGTCAGTTCTGCGTGAGAGTTTCAGCAAATGACTCGGGTGACGTCGAGAAGACTATTATCAGGAAAGAGAAAGACGGGTGGAAGATCAATTACTCAGGAGAGAAACCTCAAACACCATTGTTGGACACAATCAACTACCCAATTCACATGAAGAATCTGTCCACTCAGGTTAAAAATTAGGAATCATTTGTTAAGGCCTAAAGCCCATGCCACAGCATATTTCTTGTCCGTGGCTGACACAACAGTTTTTTTTTTTTCTTTTTTTTTGTGAGTTTTGTTGGTTTGTTTGTTAAAAGTGTTGAATGTGTTTGTCAGGATCTAGAGCAACTTGCAGCAGAGCTGAGGGCAGATATTGTGCACAGTGTGTCAAACACTGGTGGACATCTTAGCTCAAGCTTGGGAGTGGTGGAGTTAGCAGTGGCTTTGCATCATGTTTTCGACACCCCTGAAGACAAAATTATATGGGATGTTGGTCATCAGGTAATCTTTCCTCTTATTTGTTTCTTCTTCTTTTCTAATACAAGTTAAATAGCAACAAAAGAAATATAATCTTCATTTACAGAAATTTGCTATTGTGCCAATTAAGATTCTATGTTTTTTCTTCTCTTCTGTACAATTTTCATCATTATATCATGTGGGATGTGTAAGAGAGTCTAAAAAGTAACCGAATTGCAGGCATACCCACACAAGATTCTCACAGGTAGAAGGTCCAGAATGCACACCATTAGGAAGACTTCGGGGCTGGCAGGTTTTCCTAAAAGGGATGAGAGCATTCATGATGCTTTTGGGGTAGGACACAGTTCTACAAGCATATCTGCTGGTCTTGGTAAGATTCTTATATTTTAAGATCAATGTATTTTCGTCAAATATATGTGCAGAAACACTTATCTCACAATTGAGCAACAATTCTGAATATTTATTAGGCATGGCTGTTGCACGTGATCTTCTGGGGAAGAAGAACAGCATCATATCAGTGATAGGAGATGGAGCTTTGACAGCAGGCCAAGCTTACGAGGCCATGAACAATGCAGGGTTCCTTGATTCTAACATGATAGTAATACTCAATGACAACAAACAAGTCTCTTTACCAACTGCCACACTTGATGGCCCTGCAACTCCTGTCGGAGCCCTCAGCAGTGCTTTGAGCAAAATTCAAGCGAGTACAGAATTCCGCAAACTCAGAGAAGCTGCAAAAGTAAGCCTCTTAAACTTATCATATTCGTAGTCAACGTCATGATCTCAGTGATCATGTCAAACTTTCAATAAGATGTGGCATTTATTTGGCTCCAATTTTGTTGCTGAAGAGCATCACGAAACAAATTGGAGGACAAACACACCAGGTTGCAGCAAAAGTGGATGAGTATGCAAGAGGCATGATCAGCGGTTCTGGATCTACACTATTTGAAGAACTTGGCTTATATTACATAGGTCCTGTGGATGGTCATAACATTGAAGATCTCGTCACCATCTTTGAAAAAGTCAAAGCAATGCCTGCTCCAGGTCCAGTTTTGATTCATATTGTGACAGAAAAAGGGAAGGGATACCCCCCAGCAGAAAAAGCAGCTGATAAAATGCACGGTGAGAAATATATATTTCTTAATAAATCATCATGAGAAACTCGAAATTGTAAAACAAATTCTTAGATCTATTGCAAAAGTTACCCACTGTTAATATAACTCAAAATCAATTTTGTACTTAACAATTAATTTCTCAACCGGAAACCTAGTGAGTAACTAATTACTTAGGTAGTTAATATTTTGGGTGATTTAAAACTAATATTTGAATCCAAACAGACACTTATAAATTCTGATATTTTCAGGGGTTGTAAAGTTTGATCCAAAAACAGGGAAGCAGTTTAAGGCAAAAGCCTCAACACTCTCATACACACAGTACTTTGCTGAGTCTTTGATAAAGGAGGCTGAAGTAGACAACAAGATAGTGGCCATTCACGCAGCAATGGGTGGTGGTACCGGCCTAAATTATTTCCACAAAAGGTTTCCCGATCGGTGTTTCGATGTGGGGATAGCTGAGCAGCATGCTGTTACATTTGCTGCTGGGTTAGCTGCCGAAGGTCTCAAGCCCTTTTGTGCCATTTACTCATCATTCCTGCAACGAGGATATGATCAGGTGAGCCAATATGGTTCAATGAGAAATAGTCCAAACTATCTCATTATTGATTTCTTCTTGATCTAAGTTTATTTGTAAGTTAATATCTGCGATAAAAACAAAATTCTTATCAGTATGATTTATTTTGTGTATCCAGGTAGTCCATGACGTTGATCTTCAAAAGCTACCTGTCCGATTTGCATTGGATAGAGCTGGTTTGGTTGGAGCAGATGGACCAACCCATTGTGGAGCATTTGATATCACTTACATGGCTTGCCTGCCCAACATGGTGGTCATGGCTCCTTCTGATGAAGCTGAGCTGATGCACATGGTTGCAACAGCAGCAACTATAGATGACAGACCAAGCTGCTTCAGATTTCCGAGGGGAAATGGAATTGGAGCCACTTTGCCACTCAACAACAAAGGAACCCCACTTGAGGTGAGAATCAGTGACTAACATGTATTTCCTAAACTGAATCTTATCTCAAAGTTAAGCCACCGAATTGAAATTGTTTTGGTCGTGTAGATCGGAAAAGGCAGAATTCTGATGGAAGGCAGCAGAGTTGCTATATTGGGATATGGTTCTGTGGTCCAACAATGCAGACATGCCTCGGAATTGCTTAAAGAAGTAGGCGTTAGTGTGACAGTTGCTGATGCTAGGTTTTGCAAACCTTTGGATACCGATCTCATCAGGCTACTGGCTAAAGAGCACGAAATACTGATCACGGTGGAAGAGGGTTCTATTGGTGGTTTTGGATCACATGTTTCTCAATTCTTGAGCTTATCTGGTATTCTAGATGGACCTCTAAAGGTAAACCTTTCTCTTATATGATTTCATTTTGAGATTATTATTCCCTTCAGATAAGTCCCTATTTTGTGCACTTCTAACAATTCCCTTTTGGTTTTATCTGCAGTGGAGAGCAATGATGCTTCCTGACAGGTACATTGATCATGGGTCACCCCAGGATCAGGTTGAAGAAGCAGGGCTTTCATCAAAGCACATTGCGGCCACAGTCATGTCACTTCTTGCAAGGCCAAAAGAAGCTCTTCTGTTCAAATAGAAACGCGAAATGGAATGAGGATCTTGACCTGGGACCTGAAAGATGCATTCAGTTCTGTTGGCATTGCGGTTTATAGGAAGCTGTATATAACTACACTAGAATTGTTGTTTTGGATTCTCAGGTCAGGCCCAAGAATCATGAATGAATAACGAGATTAATTTATTCTTGCAAGGCATTGTAATAATGTATCTATATTAATTAGTTGTATGTAATTAACACACCACTTATGTCATAAAGATCATGATTTTCCGATAAGCATAATTTTAGTACTCCACTTTCCCTTGGCTAAACAGTCTTCTTATTACGTTAGTGATGAAGTAAATGGATTTGACGGTCAATATTTCTGATAATGAAGGGTGAGGTCATACCCATGAACGCCACCTTCTAGTCTTTCTTATCAGTATCAAATCAATTCACGCAAGATATTATTAAATAATGTTACCGTCAATAACCTCACCCAAAATAGGATTTGTCAAAACCATAAAGTTAAAATATTTTTTCGAGCTATGACTTACACATGATTAGAAAAAATACACAAAAAATTTTCATGTAAATCAGTATGTGCAAGTAACAAGGCAGAAGGTAATATTATTCATCGATGACATCAAATATAATAAGGCGTAGTCAAGTCCATAATACTAAAATATATATATATATATATATATATATATATATATTTTAGCTATAATTGATAATATACGAAATCTTTTTCAAGAAAAACAGAGATGTAGGTCGCAGTTAATTGTTTAGAAAGTAGTCTTGTAAGAAAATAAGTGCAACTAACAACCAACAGAAATACAAAACAGTACTGAAAATCCAATAGATCTTATAGGATTTTGAGAATCCAAAATTTTGAAGATAAAGTATGTCTTAGTTTTGGTTTTGGTGATAGATTTTTTTAATTTATGTGTTCTTTGTTGTCATGTATGAATGTATATGATTCACGTATTAGATTAAGTTTGCATAATTTCTTACTTTTAACTGTTTGCAAAAGTACTAGCCAATAAATGGATAATGAAAAGAGAATATTTGCCCTTAAACAAAATGGAAAATGGAGTTGTACTTTATCAATTGTCTAATGAAGAAAATGTGAGCCCCTATTACTCTAAGTTCCAAAAGACCCAAAAAAAAAAACTAGGGTTCCTTGATTGAAAAATAATATGCTAAAGACTCAATTGAGAAGAATACAAAGAATACAACATAACGTAGAAAAAAAAAAACAATTAGAAAGTGATACGACAATTCACTAAAAACGATTATACAAAATCTTTTGTTAATCATCAAGAAAAACTTGATTGTTACGAGAAACCTTTGAAAAATGAAGTATGTATAACCTTAATATTACCTTCTAAATATGTTCTTGAAATTGAAGTGGATGAAATGAATAAATATGAGTACAGAGAAGATTTTGATGAAGATTTAATAAGTGAAAGTAACATAATTTTTTTGTTGGAAACTTTGTGAATTGAGTATTAGTTTTATGACTTATAAGAAAACAAAACTTACTTAATCTTTCTTCTTACAGAAGTTTCACCTTTCAGATGTTTGAGAAGGGAGTTGTTACTATTGGCATCTTCTGATCCAAATGTGAGGACCCCTTATATTAGTTTTGTGTCCACAACTGGAAGCTGAAGCTTGTATGAGTGATGGAGGCGTAGAGTCCAGGAATGTGAGCACCATATATTCCAAAGGATAAGGAAAAATCCACAACCCTTAGGCTCAAGCTTACCTCAATGATGGAGGCGTAAAGTCGATGAATGTGAGGACAATAACGCCCAAATGAAAAAGTACAATCCACCTTTAATTAATTTCACATTTATTTTAACATACCAGAAAATACAAGTTTATATATATTTATATTTATATATAAGTTAATATCTTTTAAATTATATTTCACGTTATGATGAATTAAATTATATAAGTTAATATTTTTTAAATGCTGAAATATTTCAAATTTAAAAAATATTTATATTAATGTCGCATGTCATCAAATTTATATTAATTTAGGATCATGATACTTTGACAAACTTCTTTTCTGATAAAATTTGACAAAGTTTATTCTTCAACACATACTAAACCTTTTCTTTTTTTTTTTCCAAATTCACATCAAACATTTCTTTCATTCATTGAGGTGCCACCAATTGTCAAAAATTTGTCAACAAAACTTTGTTAAAAATATTTTTTCATTAATTTATAACAAACATTGGTATTGTTAGGCGCATTAGTAGTAAATTTTGAAAAAAAAATTATAAATTATATTGTACAAAGTAAAAAAATTCATTAGATGCCAAAATCATATCTTTTGAATTTGTGCTCTCATAAGTCATGTGCACAAGATAAATTGTAATAAAGTCTTTAATGTGTTTGACCAATGACATATCTTGACCAAAAATTCTGAAGGGACCAAAATAATACATTTAAAATTTATATATTTAACCTTTGCACTAATATAACAAAAATATATAATTAAGTATTGAAATATCCTTGTATGTTTCTTCTTAAAAAAATTATAATTTTGAAGTTACTTTTTATGTGAAACTCATTTTAAATAAGCCTTTATAATTTCATATCTTTCCCTCATTCAATATTTTCATATTTGAGAACATCTTCATGGAATAAGTTCTAAATAATTAATATGAAACTTACCACTTGTAATTCTTTGAATCTTAAGAAAGTGTTTTTCTAATTCAACATTTTGATCTTTAGTATCATGTTTGAAAATACGTGAAGAAGTAAATATGTATTATTTTAATTTTTACCAGTATCTTCACTTTTGTCACTTAAAAAATGAATTTGTTATTTTATACTTCATCTATATACCTATTTAAAAAACATTAGGACTAAAAAATCATTTATCACAATTTAATAAAAAATTGAGAGACGTAATTATTAAAAGAAAAAATTATGATAATTAAGTCATAATTAAAAAAAAGGTTATAAAAATATATAGTACATAAAATTTCCTTTTATATTTATAAAAAATATTACTATACAAAAAACTTATGAAATGAAAAAAAAAATACTTACTATTAAACTAATATTTCATTATCAAGAGACAAGAGAGAGTAGAGATGTCAAAATGGATTTCAACCCATGAGCCAACCTCGTTCACTTTAATTTTTTTTAAAGTAGGTTGAACTCGTCTCACTCAACCCACGGGTTAAACGGGATGAAGGTGGGTTGACCCACTTAACCCACCAACATTTTTTACAATTTTTTTAATTCTTTTTATTATAATTATTCACTACTCCTAATTATATAGGTTCATAATTTCATATTTTTAAATGCTAGAATGTTGCTCAATAATATTTAAATAGTTTGAATATTTAATTAATTTTATTGTCAAGTTATATACATTGATATTTTAATCTTTAATTATTATCTTCATACTAGATTACTCAAACAACCATCTTATGAACAAATTTTTCTAAATTAGTATGACAAAAATGTGTAGTTTTTTATTTATATTTTCTTAAATAGCATGACAAAAACTATGTGATATTAGTCATGTTTTCTTGAACTATATGGACACTTTTTTAGAAACAATTCATCATATATTGGTGGTGAGCATGATGAAGATATTGGTTCTTGATTATACTGTGATTTTCATCTCATGAATTGCTTTAAAAATTATTTTAAATATTTGAATACTTAAAAATAAAAAATTATTTTTTTTATGTGGGTTGGTGAGCCAACCCACTTAACCTACCAACCCGTAGTGGGCTGAGCATGATTGTTAAATTTCTGGCTCACCATAAAGTGAGCCGGGTTGAATTCATTCATTTTTAACCCAGCTCGTGGTGAGCCAACTCGTGTGAGCTGTGTTGGTTCACTTTGACATGTCTGAAAGAGTTACCTTTTTATCTTAAAAAATGAAAAATAATTAAGAAAAAAAAATGACAGAATTTGTGTCTAATTTTTTTTTTTTAAAATAAAAAGAAAACATTCAAGAATAGAAGATGAATATAATACCTGAAAAAATTTAAAAGACAGAAAAAAAATATAAAAAACATCTCAATTTTTTTTATTTTTTTATATTTTATTATTTATGAGCATTAAATATGATATATATTACATATATTTTAAAAACATTAAAAAAAAAATTGGGGTGTATAACACTACTAAAATTCGTCCCTGTGCTCGACAATTTATTTTACTTTTCTGATATTTTTATTACAATTTAGTAGGATTTATACACTTAACATATCAAAGCCTTACAAATAATTTGTCCATAACCGGAACCACAAAAAAAATACATAAAAGGATAACAAAAAATAAGAAGTGATTCTCAGTATATCTCAAAGATCAAATCTTTAGCCCCTTATATAATTTAGTTTTTATTTCACAAATTTAATATATAATAAATTTATATTATTATTATTATTATTATTATTATTATTATATTTACAGCTTATGAAAACACAGACCATTACCTTCACAATAACGAAATAAACATAAACAGTTGTCATACAACAATAAAATAATCAGTTGCCATAATTAAAGTAAATTATTATCCATTATTGGAAGTGTATCATCATATACTTGCATATACTAGTGGAATTCATGCATCTCCACATTCTTCTTTAGTTAATTAAAATAGCAATTAATAAAGTTAAAAATAATGATAATTATAAAAATAACAAATATTTACTATAACAATTAACATAAAATTGTGTATATATGTATATACCAAATAATTATGAAAAATAATATCATATTACATTTTATATAGAGAAAAAGGGGGAGTGCAACTTTTTATCACATATTACAAATAGATTAATATATATATATATATATATATATATATATATATATATATATATATATATATATATATATATATATATTCACTCACACGTGGTTAGATAGTGGCGCTTACGTGAGGACAGAAAGCAACCCATGTTTTGAGCATGTTGGTAACGGTACTTGTTTTGGCTTTAATTTTTTGTGAAATTATTATTAATTTTATAATTGTTTATATGTGAACACTGAAATAACATTTCAGACTCGTGTCACACGCGTAGCAACACTATTACTGTTTTTTATCATTGGGAATAATAGAACGTTCTACATTGACAGATTGATAATTAAGTTTGATATTTCTAAAATTATATATTAATATAGATTGAAAATTTTTATTTGTATAAAAGTTTTTAAATAATATTTTTAAGTTATGATACAAAAGTTATAATAAGAAATATATAGTATTTGTTATATAATTAAATGTTTTATTATAATATAATGTAAAATAAAAACTTTGATTACTTTATTTTCATATAATAAATACAATCATATAAAATAAAAGTAATGATATATGTTTACTTATAAAAATTATAAGACAGCGTAATAAAGATTTACGAAAACAAATGCTAGCATTATCTTGTTGGTATGATATGATAAAAAAGAAATGATAAATATTGTGTTTAAAAAGTATCGTGTGTCCCTTGGATATGTATCTATTATTTAATAATCTACTATCATAACTAATTGTTCTGATAATGAGGAACTGTTATAAAATAATAAAATCATATGTTACAAAAGTTGTTGCAACTGTCTTTATTGAATTTATTGCAAGGTGTGATAATAATAATAAATAAGATGTAATTTTTTCACATGTTTTAAAAATGTTAAATTATAGGTTCTATTCTAATTAGCAAATATTAATTTACTTTTTATTTTAGAAAATTTAATACAATAAAATCATTTTTATTAGTATTGTATAAACAAGAGGTATCACCTATCAATTTATAATTCTTTTGAATTTACTATTTATTTTTTAAAATTGATTTAAAAGATACAAAAATTGTCACATGTCCAACTGATATTGTGTCACGTGAAGTAAAGACAATATACGTGTCACTGTCATATCAAGTATTATTTTCTCATATGCAATTTGATCTTTATATTTTTATTTTGTCTCAATTTATTCATAATTTTTTTTTAAATTTAAGCAATTTTATCCTTCTACAAATTAAAACCAAATTTAATTTTTATATAAATAGTATACAAATACTTTTATTAAATATTTTTAATAAAATTAAATTTATTTAAATTTATATTTTACATTGAACTTTAATTAAAATTGTTTTAAAGTTATTAATAGAAACTAATGTTAATAGAAGAAGAAAAATTCAAAATTAATTTTGACTAACAAATATGTTAAACTTATTTATCAAGTGAATTTCATAAAAAAATTTCAAATTTTTTAAAATTTATATTTTTCATTGAACTTTATTTACATTGATATTTTATTACATCACACTTTAATATTATTTTTTAATTTGAATTTATATTTCAAATAATTATATATTTTTAAATGTGTAAAATTCAATAATTTATATACAAATATTTGAGTTGGTTTAAAAATGACAATATATAAATTCAAATAAAATTTTAAAATAATTTAAAACAATTTTATAATAATTTATAACAAATAAATTGAAAATTTAAAAATAATTTTAAATAAAGTTGAATGTGAAATATAAATTTAAATAAACTTAATTTTGTTAAAATAAATAATAAAAATATGAATTTGAATAAAGACATTAAATTTAATAAAAATATTTGTATAACATTTATGTAATTTTTGTTTTTCAATTTGGAAGTAGACAAAATTACTTAATTTTAAAAAAAATAGACTAAATTAAAACAAAATAAGAATAAAGAAACCAAATTAAAACTAGACATTAATACATGGTATAATAATGATACCTGACACTGTCAGTAATACATCACACACTATCACGTGATGATCTCGCTTGACATGTGATCAATTTTTATTTTCATTTTAAATTAAAAAAAATTAAAAAAATTCGAAAAAACCATGAACTAACGTATGAAACCTTTTCAACGTTAACAGTACAATATTAATATTAATTGAAAGGATCAGATTGTATCAAAATTTTCAAAATAAAAAATAAATTGAGAAAAAGAAACAAATTAATATTTAAAGAAATGGGACAAAAATCATAATCTAATCTTTTAAAAAAAGTTTAAGTTTGAAAATCTTTCTCTGTTTTCTAAATGCTAATATACTCTAGCTTTACTTGTGAGAAATTACGTGTGTTATAAATTTCTAATTATATATATATATATATATATATATATATATATATATATATATATATATGTGTGTGTGTTTTTATTTCGTATAGAGCAGTCACACATAATTAATTATTACAAAATAAATAAAAAGAGATACGTGTGAACTTTATAGATCTCTTCATTATAAAGACAGAACAGACCAGGTAGTTCAAACTTTATTTAATTTTTAATGATTTATGTTTATTGGTATATAGAAAAGAGAAAACTTTTTGACCCGTGAAAGATACGTGTTTAGGATGTAGGAACTTGGGAAATAATTTCGCTCAAACATCCTATCATTTTAGAGAAGTTGCTTCCTTTTTGGTAGCCTGAATAAAAAAAAGGAAAAAAACGTGTAGATAAAAGTTATGGGGATACGTTTTATTTACACCAATGATGAATTTAATGTAAAATTTATTGAAATAAATCAAAATTTAAAATAAATATTTAGATGTCATACTAAGAATATCACTTCAAAATAAAGAAATAGCGTTTTAGTATATTATTTTAATTTGTAAAAAAAAAACTAAATTCGGTAAAATGTCGTATAAAAGTATCACTTAGTTATTTTAAATAGGAAAAATTCATGTATTTAGGACTTCTCTTTTATGTTATTTTATTTTATGTATATCTATAACAATATATAAAGAGGATTACCTTTTTTGTGTCCACAATTTAAAATTCTAATTTTACCCTTTAAAATATAATTATTTATTAAATTTTTGAAAATGGACCGTTATTTTTACAAGTTTTTTTGTAAAATCGTCTATCTCTGCTTCTTCTTCTTTTTTCTATTTATCAACCGTTATTCTTTCATCTTTTCTGATATATTCCATTTTATTTTTTATAAATATAGTTTTATTTTATATATTAACTTAATAACATTACAATATCATCACCTACTAATATAATATCATGTATATGTAAAAAATGTATACACACAGGCGCGATAGCGCCTGTGTTTACACTGGTAAAAGTATAAAAGTAATACTTTTATGTTTCTTTTTAAGGTTAAATTATTTTAGAGGTCCCATTTTTGTAGCAAAATCTCAAGTAGGTCTCCTCATTTTTATTTGACTCAATTGAGTCCCTATTTTGGAAAATTCAGTGCAATCATGTCATTTCCGTTAGTAGTACATTAACAATGTTAACTATGTATCACATGTCAGTACGTGATTATTTAATATTTAATAAAAATGTCAATTTTATTAAGAATATCATCATAAGATTTATATAAAAACTAAATTGAGTGTCAATTTAAGGAAGGACAATATTGCTTCATTTTTACAAAAAATTGGACTAAATTGAAAATAAAAACAAATATAGGGACCGAATTGAATCATTTTGACACGTGGCACAAATGAGAAGTGACACGTGAAAAAAATTCAAAAAAATTCAAAAAAAATTCAAAAAATTAAAAAAACCAAAAATTGACATGTGACATTGACTTTAACACTGTTTGGTCAAAATTAACGGCAATGACCAAATTGAATAATTTTTAAGAAAATGAATACCAAATTCAAACAAAAAAACTTGAGGACCATATTACTTGACAAATAGAAAGACCAAAAGAATAATTTAACCAATATTTTTCTAAAACAACTGGCACAAGAATTTACTCACCTAAGAACAACAACTCTCGAGTTTTCAATTAAGTAAATTTTCTCGATAAGAATTGAATGTTTAGTAACCAAAGCTCTCAAATTTTCAATTAATTGATTTTTGTTCATTGACAATTCACTCACCCAAGGACCAAAACTCTATAGTTCTCAATTAATTGATTTTTTGATAATGAGAGTTTTTCTCACCTAGTAACTATACATAATTTAGAAAATCTGCATAATATGGCACGGGTCCATGGTTCAAATTGTGATATTTCTTCACTTATTATGCGTAACATATATTTTGTTCCAACACAACACCAACTTGAACCAATTTGATTTAATTGAAATATTTTGATTTTTCAATACTAAAATACATAACATATCACGAAGATTCAAGCAATTTAAATATATTCAAAAAACACACAATTTCTGCGTAAAATCAAATAGTATAAAATTTTCACTTTCACACTGTCTACAATAAAGTATTATGAAAACTTAGTTAGCTTCCCTTATTTGTTTAAACTCATTTTTTCAAGCTCAAGTTTAAGTTCCCAACTCTACTATTATCATAGAAAAATTCATCCTTATCTTAGAAGGATCACGTAACTTCTAATTCTCATACATACATGTAAAACTTTTCAAAATCAACTAAAGAAGTGAGGCAAAAAATAAACTTACTTTAAAAGAATTATGATAAGAAAAACTTGTTTTATTCTTATCATGATCTCTATGATAGATTCTGTCTAAGAAATGATGAATAAATTTTTTAAAAATTTAGAAAGACGTTAAAGAAGATAAAATTAAAGTTATATATATATATATATATATATATATATATATATATAATTTATAATTTTTATGAAATAAAATTTAATAAGTGACTTATTTTTTATTTAAATAATAAAGTATTTATTGTACTCTTAAACATATTTTCTACTGCCTTATCTAATCTCAAATAAGATAAGTACATAATTACATCTAAGGTACTATACTATATATTTTGAAGTTGAGTAAAAATTTTCTTACAGACCATTAAAATCATAAAACCTATACTTTAGAAAAGATACACGAAATCTTTTCGGACAATACAACTTTTACATATTGTATTAAAAAGTTAAAAAAGAAAACAAATCATTCGTGGTAAGAAAAAGCCGTGCATATATAAATTAAACTTATAGATAAAAAAAACAAAAACAAGAAGAATTATGCGTGTCAACAGTATTTACATACAAAAATTTGTATACTAAATTACTACTTTTTGTTTAATTTATGAAATCTTAGTTTTGAAATATGACTTATCCCTCTAAATAATTTAAAAAAAAAAATTATATCTATACAATAAATTTAAGGTTAAATAATTTCATCAGTCTCCATTTTCGTAGAAAAATCTCAAATAGATTCCTTTCTTTTGTTTTGTCTCAATTAGATCTTTATTTTGAAAAATTCGTTGTAATTAGGTCATTTTCGGGTAGTAATACACTAACATAGTTGACTATATGTCACGTGTCAAGATGACGGTGTGTCACAGAGACAGTGTGATGTGGTAGTGCTAGTGTCACATGTCACTATTAAATGTAAAAATTCTCAATTTAATCCATATATTTGTTATTTTGTATCAATTTTGTCCCAATCTTTTCAAAACTGAAGCAATTTCATCCCTATTCAAATTAAGACACAATTTAACCTTTATATAAATGTCACAATGATATTTCTAATAAGATTAAGGTTTTATTTTGCATTGAACTTTATTTAAATATTGTTCAAATAGTTATATATCAATATAGACAAATGTTAGAGTGGTTTAATAATAACAACTTTTTAAATTGAATTGTAAAATTTTAAATAAATATATTTATTTTAAAACGCTATAAAATTGTTCTAAAATTTTATATTTGAATTTATAAATTTGTTATTTTTAAATATATATAAAATAAATTTAAATAAAGTTTAATGCAAAATATACATTTAAATAAATTTAATTTTGTTAAAAATATCCATTGTAATAAAAGTATCATTGTAAAATTTATATAAAAATTAAATTGATAGAGGATGAAATTGATTCAGTTTTAAAAAAATTAAGACCAAATTTAGACAAAATGATAAATACAAGGACTACATTGAAATTTTTCACATCTCATAGTAACACGTGACACTACCATATCATACTATTTCTGCCACGTTGTACAACGTCAACTTAACACATGAATTTTTTTTAAAATTTTATAAAAAAAAATCAAAAAAAAATCAAAAAATCAAAACAACTACGTGCTGTGCTGACAGGTGACACATACTTAATATTGTCAATGTACTACTAGAAAAAAAAAACCCTAATTACAATAAAATTTTCAAAACAAAAATCTAATTACAAAAAGACCTACTTAAAATTTCTTTAGAAAAACAGAAACCAAAACAATAATTTTACCTTAAATTTGGTAAAAAAGAAAAGGAAGAAAAAGAGGGTCTCTGCGCGTATTTTGACTCTCTCCCTCATACATTTCAGACACATTCTAAACGAACCCAACTACTTTTATGAAAGCCCATTTTATTAATAATCCAAAATCCCGTGTTTATTGGGAAAAGTGCAAGTGCAATTAATAAAAAGGAAAAACGCAATAAGATAAAATAATATAAAAAATATTTATTTTAAACTTTCTACTACAAGAAAATTTACATTAAAATTATCAATTGCATACATTAATATTTTATTAATAATCATTTTTTAATCAATAACTAAAATAATAACATAAAATAAATTAATTTTAATTTTAATATTTTGTAAAGTACTTTATTTTAAAATATTATTACCTTAACATATATTATTTTTATTTATTAAAATTTATACTAATTTTTTATTTGAATTTGAAAATTATTTTAACTCCAATTTATATAAAAATATTTAAAAATTATTTTTTGAATTATTAATTTAAAAAATTATTTAATTAAATTAACTAAATCAATTATAATCTATCTACTTTTTTATTTTTATTTTCTTTTCTTCCCTCGATTTAAATAACTACAATTTCCATTTCTTTTTTGTTTTTTTCATAGTGCCTTGATATGGGATGGTTCCCCAACCCTATCAAAAACCTTACGGATATAAATGTTTGGAAACCGATAGGTTTACACCCATCAAAGTTTCTACTCCCATCATGCAACCATTTTTATTTAATAATTTAAATTAAATAACTTAACTTAATATTTTTTATTATATATATATATATATATATATATATATATATATATATATATATATATATATATATATATATACCGGTATCAAAATCAATTCTTTCTAAAGTCAATCTCTTCTGTGACAGATCTTGATCAAAAATTTTGAAGGGGTCAAAGTAATGTAATTTTTTGGCCATTAGATTAGATCAATAATATAATACTTTGAAAAATATTTCTTCTAACCGAACAATTGGATCATTAGTATAATGTTTCAAAATATGTGAAAAAGTAGAATCTATTTTGTTTTCATTTTCACGAATAATTTCTGTTTTATCAATTTTAAAAAATTGAATCTATTATTTTATCTTTTGTCAATATAAATATTTACTTTTGAAATAACATTAAAAAATAATTTATCATAATCTAATAAATAATTGAGAGACATAACGATTAAAAGAAAAATATACTATAGTCAAGTCACAATAAAAAATCGGTTATAAAAAAACATATAATACATTCTTTTTTCTTATATATACATACAAAATACGAATCTACAAAAGGCTTGTGAAATAAAAAATCATGTTAATAATTATTAAACAAATATTTTATTATTAAGTGAGACAATATAGAGTTATCTTTATTCTCTTCAAGAATTAAGGAGAACATATGAAAGTGAAATATGAGTACAATTAGTAAAAAACTAAAAGGACAATGAGAAATAAATAAAAACATCTTAATAAATATTTGGATAAATTACTTTTTTCGTCTATGTTTTTCTCCAACAATGTTAAGTTGGTTGTCTAATTTTTTTATTCTTAATTTGGTCCTTTTATATTTTCTTGGAAATGATCAAAGATTTTTTATTAAAATTGAAATGCTTAATAAAGATGATTTGCTTTGTCGGTACAATTAACATAATCCTATTGTCAATTTTGATTTACAATTTTTTATCCGCTTCAAAAAATTTAAAGAAAATGACCAAATTACATTAAATTTTAAAAAAATGGGGACCAAATTAAAACTAAAAAAACATAGATAATGAACTTTATTAAAATTAAATGTTGTGTTTTATAAAAGAAATAAAAAATCACACAATTTACTTTTCATTAATTTCTAAAATATACTACCTATAATTTAAAAACATTTCAAAAATATATATATAAATTTAAAAAAATTCAAAAATATTGGGGGCCGTGGCCTCCCTGTCCTTTAAATAATCTGCCTCTGGATGCCCCCCAGTCTTAATTTTGGATGTACAATGCATGTGATGAATAATTTGAGAAACAACTATTACATTGTACAAAGTATATATTGTTTTCAACATAGTTACCAGAATTTCAGATTCAACGTAGGTTTGTGAAGCCAAACTATTGTTTCTTCCCATGCCACATTGTGCATTCCCTGATTGGTAAATGAATCGCGTGTAGAAATTTTACATAGTTTCGATTGGCCTTTGTGATCTTACCATTTAACAGTGTTTCTCGTTTTCTTTGTGTTCCTTTGTTTAGATCTGTTGTAACTACTGGTTGCAAAAGAACAAAAATAGTGTGATTTGTTGTGTAGTGGATGGTGCAATAATGGATGGTGTTTAATTGTGGTTGTGACAGATCTGTGTGAAAGTTTCAGCAAGTAGGCCATGTGATTGGGAGAAGACTACTATTGTTTCAGATTAAATTACTGAGGACAAAAACCAGTAACACCATTGTTCAACAAAGTAAACTACCCGAAACATAAACATTATGTCCACTCACACTCATCTTAATGCCCATGCCGTCTCTCTTGCTTCTCGCTAGCACAAGTTTATTTTTTAATATTTTTATTGGTTTATATATATATATATATATATATATATATATATGTGTGTGTGTGTGTGTGTGTGTGAAAAATTTGTAGTTATTTGTTAGGACCTTGAAGGACTTGCACCATTAGTATATGATGGTTGTCAACTATTTTTGGATTAAATTACATTACTTTTAGAATTGATGTAAGGACAATATTAATTTGAAACCCAATTTTTTTTTTACCATTTTACATTCATTATTTTATCTTTTAATTTTTTTTTTATACATACAAAAATTAAATTTTTTAAAAATTAAATTATCTCTAAAAGTGAATTTAAGGTTTAGGGTGTGTTCTTTTGTGGATGATGATTTGAAGGAGAGGAAAATGATTGATTTGGGTTGATTAGAATGTGATATTTATGTTGTTCTTTTTATGGATTTGGAGGTGATAGTGGAGTGAATTTGAAAGTAATTTTTGTGAAAGTTTATAAAAGAGTTGACTAGTGTGACTAAAAAAAATTAAATGTAATAGATGAAAGTGTAGAATGACCTAATTGCCCTTGATGTTAAAAAAGTATAATAAAATGATATTTAGATAAATTGTAATTAGTTTCTCATATATTATTATCATAAATAAAAATATTATAAATATTTATTAATTGAAAGAATGCATGGCTGACTAGCACACAAAAATGGAATAGATTCCACACAAAAAACAGATCCTATTAAATATGGAATGGAATAGATTCCAAACAAAACAGATTCGATTAAATAAGGCTTGAGAGAGGGTTGGAATCGGATCCAACAAATACTTAAGGAAAATTATCTTTTGACAAACTTTTTTAACAAACTTTTGACAAAGTTTCTATAAATAGAATTAAATAGATTAATTTTTTATTTTTTTAATCAAAATAAAGTAATAATAGTAATGCTTTTTTTACTTGAAAAGGTAATTTGTTAAAAGTTTGTCAATTTTTTTTTAAACTATCATCTTCCAAAACTTAATAGGTTCCATTCACTGTGTTTCTCTTCATTTCAATCTCGAAAGTCAACATTATTATTTATTTGGAATAAAATAAAACGAGAGTAATTATGTAAAATTACGTAAATTACTCTCTACTCTCTGTATATCAGAGGGACGGAATAAAATCACTGATCCCTTAAATCAACACAATGCTTCATTTTCCAATCATTGAAAAAGAACATAAATATTCGAAGAATTTATCGACTCCTATCACCCGTCTACAATATTCACCCGCATAAGAACGCGATGTTAGAGTTCAGGATTTAGGGTCCTTTAAGTGTTCAAAAACATTTTTCTGAATGTATCTAAAAGGAAAATTTATTTCATGCTTAATAGAGTTTTTGGTTTGAATATTTATGTCAATTATTCAATATTTTTTCTTAATATCTTTTTACTTGATGTGGTCCAATATTTGCTTAGTTCCTTCTATTATATCAACATTAACGTGGTTTAGACAGAGATGATTTGGCAAAGTGATATAGAAATATGGCAAGCTGATATGGGCACGCATGAACCTCTCCAACCTCATCGCCACAAACTTGCATGCCTTCTCCAACAAGTTTTCAACGACAAAGACAAGTTTGTGTGTTGTCGAGGTGAAAGATGGAGTGATGCAGAGGAAGGATGATTATGTGTGGGGGTTTAAAAAATCTCGTCATTTTCAACTGGTTCAGGATGCTAAATCGGAGCACATCAAAGTGGTTCAGCCTGAAATTCATAAATGAATTGTAACTGTCATAATGAGAACTAAAACCTCAATTCATGTTGTAGGCAATGAAAAACGTTAAATATTGAAAGACCTCCAAAACATAATGCAATGTCAAAATACAAGCAGGCACTATTGATTGTTCCATCAAAGTAAAAAATAAAAAATCCTTTATGGTACCTTGTATACCCAACAATTGTGGATGACCTGTGGATCCCAAACCTAGTAATAAACAAAGCCAAAACTTAAAAGCAATGTGATGGGACCAACAATGGTAGATTTTTCGTTGGGGACGAGGCCAACAATGACAATGACAATGAACTTGTTTTTCTTGATCTTTTTATGGAAAAAGTCCCTCTCTTAGATTATGCCGAAGGCCTCACTAGAATTGTTGGTGTTGGCCATGGAGGTTTTATTGGCCTTGGTGATGACAAAGAGTGAAGCTAGAAGAGGTGTTGAGTACCAGGTATCGTTATCGACTAGGCATCACTGAGTCAATGATCTATCTATTTGTTGGAGGATATATTTGATGGTGATGTACCTTGAGATTGCAAGGTTATATTGTTCTGTGTTGGGAAGCAAGTCTAATTTTCTCTACTAATAATAAGTGATCTCATACCTCTTTTGCATATCATATATTGTCAATTGAGTATAATGGAGCTGTGACAAAATTATTGACCAAGTGATAATTTTAAAATTGTTAACTTCCAATAACTCTAAAGTAGTAACATAATCATCAAATTTGTTGTCAATCGGTTTTGTCTTAACACCTAAAATATAACTTCACATGAACTTTCTACGAACAAAATTTTTTTATAACATAACTCCACAGGGAAGAATTTTTATCATCCAATTACATATTAATAGACAAAAGAAAATTATATTTACAAGTACCATAACAAATTGAATACAAAACAGGAGTGCGAACCACTTGGCGGAAGCAACGAACAAAACACAATACAAACTCAATATTAGACAATATTAGAGTATTGCAAATACCTTCAAATGACATAAAGAACATGGTGTAGAATCTTCAAAAATGTCTCAAAGTAGAAAATAAAATTGCGATCAGGTAAAACCTGAAAAATTACAAAAGAGGCTTAAGGCTTAGAAAAGAGAAACTACTGCAACTCAATCATAAAATTTGCAAAAAAGACTTAAGGCTTAAGGTTTAGGAAAAAAGAAACTACTCCAAGAATCTCTTCTCAGCCATAAAATTTGCAAAAAAAGACTTATGGCTTAGAGCTTAAGAAAAAAGAACTATTGCAAAAATCCCTTATCAATAATGAATCATTTGGAATTCTTGATACCATACAGAAAACATAAAAATATAGGAAGAAAAGAATTGTATAGTGTGAATAAAATATTACAAAATATATATATATATATATATATATATATATATATATATATATATATATATATATATATATATATATATATATAAACTTAACCCTAAGAGTAAAAGGTAAATGAAATGAACATATGCTAACACTTATAACACTTTCAAAATATTTATGTACTTACTGTAACTATACTAACAAGTTTAAAACACATTTAAACTCAAAGGATACACAATTTTCATACTTTATACTTCATTTTCATTCCTATAACAATTCTCTCGTCCAAAACCAATGTACATATCTAAGTGAATAAATTCAATCTAAACATGTCATTAACAAATTCAACAATTGTTATCTCTCTCAAATAAATAAATCTATTATAGCTTGAGTTAGCTTCCATTACCTTACATGATAGTTTCTTGCAGATGAAGTAATTACTATAAAAAAATCGAGTGACACAAAACTCCTAAAGACCTAGCGAAACATTACCAAACGCTCCAAAATTCTTATCAAAAAATTAATTAATTGAGGAAATAACTTTTCTTTATTGTCAAAACCAATAAAAGAACAAACACTTGTAAATAACTTAAAATAATAAGAATGTAACCTCAATAATTACATGATAAGATTTATTTTTGAATGAAACGAGGATTTGAAATAAATATATAAAGAGATTGAGATTTCAGAATAAAAATAAACTTATTACAAAATAAATTATAATGTGTAAAGAATTAATCTTTAATCATTCAGTATCAAAATAAATTATAACACGATGAAAATTGAGTCCAAACAATTATGAAGATGAAAAATAGAGAA
>Ga0214542_1005088_pt1 | contig 25419 bp, 20 predicted proteins | sample CNSS1metaG_FD_160096 | JGI IMG/M metagenome (GOLD analysis project Ga0214542, IMG submission 160096) | Root nodule microbial communities from cowpea collected in UCLA plant growth center, Los Angeles, California, USA - CNSS1 | ecosystem: Host-associated > Plants > Roots > Nodule | place: USA...
AATAAAAATAACAAATATATGGACCAAATTGAGATTCAGACAATGATTTGACACGTGTCACCTTACTGACTTGACACGTGGCACAATACTGACGTGACACGTGGCATGAATAATTTTCAAAAAAAAATTAATTTTTTTTTAAAGAAATTCAAAAAAATGTGGAGCTGACACATGGCACATCTATAACACTATTAACTCTATACTAACGGAATGGGCCTAATTGTTACACATTTTCAAAAATATGAACCTAATTGAGACTAAAAAAAATCTTAGGACCTATTTGAGATTTTTCAACAAAAACATGGACCAAAGGAGTATTTTAACCTTTTTTATAATATTAAGTAGCTAACATCTCCTGGACGAGGCTACTAGGTAAAAAAAAAAGGGTGTCCCCCAACCCTCACAACAAATGTAATATAATTTTGTATTATTTTTTTCTAATAATATGCGAGGGGCGTACCGTAACTGACACTACTTGGGGATAAATTAACGTCCTCGAACTCTCACAAGAAAATTAATATTGTTTTGTATTTAATTATATAGAGTTAATGACCCTTGGACGATGCTAAATAAAGCAAAACAATGTTGTGAAGTAGGCCTTGTTAATCATCAAGAAACTTTCAAAAATACAAGACATTCTTCTTTTGTTCTCTACTTTAGATATACTTTTGCTCTTGTACACAAAATTCTTCAACTTTTGTTTAATAATTGTCATCATAAGTTTGTACTTGTTTTTTTTTCACTTCCACAAGTGGTAAAAGACCAAGAACAAACTTACTTAGTCAATAACATAAGACAACTAAAGGATGTGTTCTTTACTATCACACCTTCTATACATGGTCCTTTTCAAATACTCAAGAAAATTAATGACAATGCTTATCAATTAGACCTTCTTTTTGAGTATGGTGTTCATTCCACTTTCAATATATCTGATTTGATTCCTTTTCTAGGATCCATGGATGATGAATATCAAGATTTGAGGGCAAATCCTCTTCAAGCAGATGATGTGGTCCCAACAAGCCTAAGCCTAAATGCATCAACAAGCCCAAGCCCACCCCAAGGCCCAATCACTAGAAGCATGATGAAGAGGATCCAAATGGGCTTGCCTCAAGAGGATCAAATTCATCATAGGCTTTATATGTTGTTCTCATGGGCTAAAGAAGACTTCAAAATATGAAAGCATACATGATTGAAGCATTAGAATAGCTTTTATTTTGAGCCACATGTTAGGCGATGTTCTAGAATAAAAATACTAAGTACTTTATTGTTTAGTTTCAAAATTGGGCCAATGCAAGCCCAATTCAAACCTTTTGGTCGAGAATGTGCTTGGAAGCAAGGCTTGGCGTGCCTTTGTTACTTGGTGCATGCAAGGAGAGTGTGATTGCCACATGGCATTAGATCCCTTCCTCCTTTGCATCACACGACCCACCTTTGTGCTTCTTCTTCAAGCTACATCTCCATTTTATTTCATGCTACATTTCTCATTTCATTTGGCCAGCCATGATTCCTATAAATAGGGTCATTCTACTCTTGTATTTGGTTACTTTGGATTGGTAATAGACTAAGTGTTGAGAGTACTCCACCTATTACCTCTAGAGTCACTTTGCTAGATTAGTCTCTACCAAGAACTCCTCTAGCCTCCTTCCCTATAATAGATTTCTCTTCTAGGTTTCCTCTCCATTTCACCTTCATTGCTTTAAGAGCCTCCAAGCTTGAATCCACTCCTCCATTTCACTCCATTTCTACTGCAATCATAGTGAAACCCCACACTAATTTGTGGACTCTAATTCCATACATATAGTGTGTCAACACCCAATTTCGTCTGGGTAGTAAATAAAATTGGTTTCCAAAAATTTCAAAAAAAATATATTAAGGTTCTAAAATGTTTCTCTTTCAAAATTTTGTTTTAGTCATACCTTTTTTAATTCCTACATCATTCACATTTTCCTTCTACTTTTTATTTCTATTTTCTTTTTTAAGTACATATATTCTCGCTTTTTTTATTTATTTATGTTCTTTTGTTTTCTTTTATTTTATTGTTTTTATTTTACTTTATATTCTTTTTCTTTTCTTTTATTTTCTTTTATTTTTAATTTTTCATCTTATCTTTTTTTTTATCATTTTCGTTTTTGTGTTTTTGTTAATATTATGTATTAAAAAATTCATTAAAATGAAGAAAAAAAAAACGGATGAAAATTAAAGTCAACTTTGGTTGTTCCACCTCCGCTCTACCTCTGTTGACCTTTCCACCCTCATGCAAAGAAAATTGTTGATCTTCATACGTTACTCTCCTCTTGAGGTTTTGGCACTCAAAGGGAAATTGTGAGCATGTGTGTCACGGCTACATCAATGACAGTCATAACAATGTTAGTAGTGTGGCCAGAAGGTTTTCTGCCTCATGCTTTTTGGTCATCGGCAAAAATTCAAAAAAACATACATAAGATGGGAAACAGGCACGGTAATGAGGATGGCATGATGATATAAAAAAAAAAGGGGATAGCCATCAAAAAAAGGAGAGGGGGCAGAGTTTCTTGGCTCTCAACACACTCGGACTGAAACATCCCTAAGGAATATTACTAATATTTAATAAATAAATACTAAAATAGAATAAATATCACATTTATTATGAAACCATTTCCAAAAAATGCGGGAAATTCAAAACGCTAGGTCTTGGGACTGCAGAGTCTCACGAAACTAACTCATTCGTGGTCCAACCCTAAGGACACTTGGGCGAAATTCACAGAGTCTCACGAAACTAACTCATTCGTGGTCCAACCCTAAGGACACTTGGGCGAAATTCACAGAGTCTCACCATTGTGATACTCTATGCCCATCATGGTTTGAATTCGTGACCTTCCACTCATAAGAACAAAGCATAACCACTATGCCAAATCACATTCGGTGATAACCATTATAATCTTATGATTATACTATCACTCACCATTCACAATTACATTACCAAAACAAAATAATAATAAACCATACAACACATAATTGCCATACATAGGACTCGAACCCAAGTCCTCTCACACAAACAAGTACTCTCAACCATTTGAGCTAGTACTCTTCAACGTCACATTAAACAATAATTAATGTCATAAAGGCTCTTTCTACCCGTATTTATTAATTAATTAATTATTTAATTAATTGATTTTCACGGGTCTTACACGGACTAGAGAGATAACAAAAAAAGAGGGGAGAAAGGCAACAAGGAGAGGAGAGAAACGGAGGAACGTGGCGAGCTAGGGCAACATAAGTGAAACCGAGAGAGGTAAGCGCTTCAACTTGAATGATTGAATGTTTGAGTGAGCATGATGTGTTGTGAATATGCATGATGTGAGTATGCCGGGTTTCATTTCTATGATTCAAATATATTGTGCTCCTTGTTGTTGTTGTTGTTTGAGTCTGGAAAACGAGATATGCTCCCTCAAATCCGCGAATATCACCGTGCACTATCGTTGTTCTCGTACGATCATCATGCCATCATAATCCTCTTCATCCTCCATTCTTCCTCACCTGTGCACGCATAATCTCCAAACCAGTTTCATCCATCACCCCATTATCCTCTATGTTTCACTATCGTTCATAATCCACCAACACTTTCATCCTTGAATCAACATAATCCACCAACACTTTCATCCTTGAATCAACTGCTTATACTCGGTCACGGAACCCACTTCATACTCATTTTCACCAACACACCACTCACACACGAATGAGCCAAAATCTGTCTTGGCTTTCATCTCCTGATTCATACCTTCATCTAACAACAATCTTTCTTCCTCATTTCTTCGAATCCACCTGCATAGAAACCAAAATAACAAACAGAGAACCCAGAAAACACCCACGTGCAAATCCTCTCCAGTCACGTTTTCACTCCAACCTCAAACTCATTCTCCATTCCAATCCCACAACATCCCATTCCAATCCCGCAGCATTCCCCCTATCATCACCTACACTTTTCACTTGCAGGAGATCCAAACCAGAACCCAAACACACTTCACAAACAATTATATTTTGCAGAACACGTCTTCACTTGGCCACTCGCTCACCATCATCTTCGTCTCACACCTGCGTAAAAACTACAATCACACCCATTCTTCATCATCAATAGAAACCACCTTGTTTCTATTACAACCCATCCCTACGATTCATCATCACACGCATCCAATAGAAGCGGAGAAACCACGGGAGGAAGAAAAAATATTGTTGGCAGCGTTGTCGTCAGCGAGTCGGAGCTTTAAAACTGTGAAGTGTGAAATCATAAGCCAGCGGCGACAGTCTCGATCATAAGCACCACAGTGGTGATAACTTCGGTCAGCTGGAAGCGTGCGGCGACAGACCTAGATCAGGTGTTGACCTTCGAGGAAGAAGATAGATGAATAGGGTTCCTATTTTGAAGCGAAAAAGTGTTAAGGCTGCCCTTAATCATTCTTCACACCCCTTAATTGTGCTGCCACCCTTAATCATTATTTTCACCTTTTTAATATTTCAAAAAAAAGAATCAAAAAAGGTATGAAAATCATAAAAAATTTCACAAAAAAATGAGAAATTCAAAAATACCAAAAAAAATTTTATTTCACTTCTAGTGGCTATCCGGTCGCTCGCGTCGTGTGACATTTTCTTCCAAATAATTCAAAAATACTAAAAATGATTTTCTTTCTCTTTTAATGTCTGTCTGACCGCTCGCGTCGTGTGACACATATTTTCAAGTAATTCAAAAATACCAAAAAATATATAAAATTTCAAAATATAAAAACATCAACATTTTCAAACAAACAAACTTTTTAAGAACTACGTGATCCTTGATTCTCCACCGTGAGATACGTAGGAGCAAGGTCAGTCCTTGTTAGGTTCACCTCCAAAAAAATAAATTATTTTCTCAATTGTTTCTCAAATATCCTTTTAAAGAACTACTTAACCCTGATTTCTCATTTTTAATGAGAATACGTAGGACCAAGGTCAATCCTTGTCGGGCCCAAAAAATTAACAAATATTTTGTTTCTTTTTAATATTATTTGTCTTATTATTTTTGGGGAAAATTAACATTTTGAAAACCACATCGGCTTTGCATTTTTAATTAAAGGTACCGCCCTCGGACGGGCGCTGTAGGGTGCTAACACCTTCCCTACGCGTAACCAACTCCTGGATCCAAAATCTAGTTTTTTCGCAGACTTGTCTTATCTTCATGGTTTTCCATAGTTTTCTAGAATAACTATGGTGGCGACTCCCAAATCTTTTTTCAAACCCGTTTTCTTTTTTTTTTGGTTCGTCGTCCCGTCGCGATTTCGATTGCGACATAGTGTAATAGAATTATAAAAATAAAATTAAAATTTTATTACATAATAGTTAGTTATAAAAAAAATATTTAGTTATTATAAAATAAAAATAACATAATAACAAATAGTAGACAATGGATAATGATAACATAATATAATAGATATAATATAATATCTTTATATAACAGTATAATGAAAATAGAGTATATATTTTTTCATTATCAACGAAATACTACTAACTGTCATTTGAAACTATGTTGTTTATATAATCCACCGAAATTTGTTTAATCACATATATTTTTATTTGTTTCGATTTTGCTGAGTAAATGTGTTGTTGTAACGAAGGTTATTTGGAAGGATCAACTAGCGAAGTGTAGAATCCATCATCTAATGTGGAGGGAGATGGAGATTTAGTTCAGTTTGAAGAACCATATCATCCTTCTCCTGCATGGAATATGCTCACAATGGTGAGTTTTACAATGACCTTAGCAGAAAACTATGATACTCCTTTGTTAATGTTTTCAATGTCTTTCTATTAGAAAAATTATCAAAAGATAAATTTAAGTTTAACTTATCCCAATCTTAACAAAATTATTTTTGCTTAGTGAATCATCATTCATTCATGTATCCAAAACCATAGGGGACGCATATTTGAAAAAGGTTGCAATTTTCTCTCAAAACTATCATTTAGTTTTCAATGTTATAGTCTTGTCTACAAGTTTTTCGTCTTTTATTTTGGAATTTCAATTCCATTAACAAGCTCTTCCTCTTTTATCAAGAAAGAAAGTGGTCTTTGATTTTGTATGTAACAAATTGAGTTTTTTCAGTCCAACTTTGAAACTTTTATGCAAAAAATAGACAACTTATAAGTGATTTTGTGATATAATTTTTTGGTGTTTAAGACTTGACTATTCTCTTTGGCAGTAAAGTTCTGAATTACAAGACTAATTTTGACAAATAACTGATAGACAAAGAGAATGATAACCTTTTTCAAATATGCATATTGTATTATTATTATTATTATTATTATTATGTTGTTATTGTTGTTTTTGTTGTTCTTGTACTTATTCTTGTTGTTGTTGTTCTTGTTCTTATTTTTGTTGTTGTTGTTTTTGTTGTTCTTGTGCTTATTCTTGTTGTTCTTGTTCTTGCTCTTGTTTTTGTTGTTCTTGTTCTTGTTGATGTTCTTGTTCTTGTAGTTATTGTTTTTGTAGTTATTGTTGTTGTTGTTATTGTTGTTTTCGTTGTTGTTGTTCCAAGTCCTCAATTGAAAAATCGATACCCTCGAAAAGGAAATATATATTGTTGTTGTTGTTGTTGTTCCAAGTCCTCAATTGAAAAATCGATAACCTTGAAAAGGAAAGATCTATTGTTGTTGTTAATGTTGTTCCAAGTCCTCAACCGAAAACTTGATAACCTCGAAAAGGAAAGATTTATGGAAAGGACTGCTTCCAAAAAATATTCACCTCAACTAATCAAGGGGCACCTCCATCGGAGAGTTGGACACAGCTAACCCAGCTTCAAAAGAGAAAAAAAAAACCTCCCACACATCTCAAAGAGAGAGAGAAGAGTCTCTTTCTCCTCGGTGGTTGACTCACACACATGAGTCTAGAACGACGACTCGACGCGAGGAAGCCTCGTCAAGAGAGATAGAAAGTGCACCAGATTTGTCAAATTTCTCTCATATTCAACCATCAAATTAAGAAGAATAGGCAAATATGGCAGGAGAAAGTCACGGATAACATACTTTGGGAGAGTATTCAACATTTGCATGACCGCTAAATTTCAGCAATATTGTGAGACCAGTGGTGAATAAAACCAACAGGGAGATAAAACATGCTCTTATTCATTTGGTGTAGAGTAACCAATTCAATGGATTATCACACAAGAACTCATACACTCACTTGGCTAGCCTAGAGGCATGATCAAGTCAAAGACACTTGAGGAGGCTAAGTCTCTAAATGATATACAATTTAACTAAAACTAGAGCATGGCCATTTGGTTTTGCTGCACTTGGCAACACTCTGTTGCTAGAAAGTTGTTGCTATAGACTCGATTACCCTTGCTAGATTGGGCATATCCGAGGTTGGAGGGGGTGGATAAGGTTGCATAAGTTTGCTTATAAAGAGAAAAACCATCAATCTAACTAAAAGAAACTAACATACTAACCATAACATGACAAAGAACACACCATAGATACTAAGCACGCCTATACCAATAGATTTCCTAAGGAATGAATGCTCTGATACAAAAAAGGTAACATCCCATTTAATAATGCAATACTACTAAATAAAACATTATATAATTGATAATCATCAATCAGGAACAAAGTATATGATTACTTAATTATTATCATCTTAAAAGATATACTGAAACAAAATCAAGTGCATATATAGACCAAAGAGACAATAAAAATTATATAAGAACTATAGAGTTTTTCAAAAAGATAATAATGCCCAGGAATGTTGAACCAAGAAATGGAGAACTGAAACATCATCTCCTTCTTCAAATAGATCAACACTTATTTTCTCATTTTCTCACACCAAATAATGGTGATCATTACAAAAGGAGAAAACAAACCAAGAAAATTCAAGCACAAGAGAGGGTAAACTAGTTTATAAAAAAGCTAACATATATCAAGTAAATAGATTTCATTATAATGCCAACACTTCTAATAGTCACATAGTAATGAAACATGTAATTAAAGACTCTTATAGACTCAATTATCTATATACATTTATTGATATTAGATTCACTAGTGGCATGCACTCGTGGTGGTCTCAACTACTCTGTTAAGTCATTGCCAATGAGTTTCACCCTACTACTCACAAGATTAATCTCATTCGCGTCTTAGGGCCAACCAAGCCCTTAGACTATGACCTCTTGCTACGACTCACCATATAACCCATTCTATTATATTTAAGTGTGAATGGTCATTAAAGCGTCAAGATACCTCTTTACTTGAATCCATACATCAATACATACACTAATGAGAACATAACAATGAATTTCCCACGAAAGTCTCTGAATTATATCAACACATATATCCACTAGAACTTTTGCATCATCAAACACAACTACTAATAAAACCATGAACATCAATAAGATCAACCATTTGAACCCCTAAGATCAGAAAAATGCAGAAAATAAAGTATCAGAGAACACATTAGAAGTGACGCCCATTGGCACTTAAGGCACGACCAATGTTGTTGTGATAGGGGCTCACTGCCCATGGAGCGCCTAGTGGCCTGGGCTACAGCCCAACACTAGTGACCATTGGAACTCTCTTTAAAGAGTGCGCCCAATAGTATTATTAGTAATGAAATGGTGGTTTAAGCCAAGAAGATGGGGGTTAAATTGACTATATAAAACTTTTCGAAAGCAAAAGACCCATTTTCTTTGAATCAATTAGACCATAAAATTAGAATGCAAAAGTTGCATAATAGTACACTTTCAATCGGTCAAAAAATAAAAAACAAGTTAATTTGTTCATACATTTATGAATCAGCTGATTAAAATTTCAAAACAATCGGCTAAAATACTGGAAAATTATGCAGAATGCAGAATTCGCGAATCTCCCTTAAACAACATGCTTTCTCACACAAGATTCATTCCAAACAGTATTTCTAAACATATTACACTATCAAATTACACAAAAACACATGCAACACAATAAAGATTAATTAGCTTTATTTTCTTAAGATTTTAAAGTGAGCAAGATGAAGGAAAAAGAATTGGATAGTTGTTTTTATACTGGTTCACTCAATCACAGAGCTACATCTAGTTTACCAGGACAACATGAGTCTGGTTTCCACTATTATCAAAATTTTTACAAATCACAAACCAAGATTACACTTTTGAACAATAGAAACACCGAGATTTTTAACTCACACAAAAATCTCCATTATAACCTTGTAAGAAATACACTTACAGACCTGGAATCACACCAGGAACATAATAAGAGGCACAAGAACTACAAAACTTGATGATGGCTCTCCCTAGCCAACCAAACTTGAATTCTCCAAGCTCCTAGCAAGCCAAAATGCCTTTAATATTAACCAAGATCTTCAATCCAACACTTGTAGTTGTGTGATTCAGGGAGAGAGTTTTCCAAAGATGAATGACTATTTTTCGCGCTCAAAAACTCAAAATCGTGTCTCTGCTCTCTAAAAGATAGCTTATATAATTTGGTCTTAAGTGAATTCAATAAGTTGATTTGTCTGTACAATCTTTTGATTTCACTTGACTTAACTGAAATTAGACGATTGAAAAACAATTCAACTGATTGAATACATTCATACCAGAAACTATATACAATAAGCCTTTTAACTTGTTAAAACCCATTTTTAATATATTGAAAAGGACACACTAAGACTAACAAGACATCTAACTTATGTCATATAGCCTACGAATATAGTACAACATGTAAACATCATATTCTTCACTTAATTTCCTAATTTAACACAATAGAAACATGATCATAAAGTGGATATTCATCAATCTTCATCAACCACATGTGATCCCATGCATTTTGCTTGATCAAATCTTTGCACCAAGGTTGCTTATGCTAACAGGTATGACAACAGGTACATGATTATGCAAATTTTAACTTATCAATTGGTGTAATGAGTACTTTCCATTCTTTTCTTAACTAATTTAATTGTAAAGAAAAACATGTTGTACTTGTACTAATTAGACCAACTACTCAAGTAAAAAACTCCTAATTCAAATCATACCTCAAATGTCACGATTTAACTCCAAACCTACTTAATTTTACAGAATTTCCAACAACAAAATTGGGCATATATTCAATCAGTAAATTAGTACAATCAAACCAATTCATGACTCTAAAATGCCTATCATGCATTATATAATTCTTACACCCATACAACATACTTAACATGCAAAGAACCAAAATGGCAAAAAACCGACATGCAAGTTTATATAAACCCTAGTTTCTTCCACTTTGTTATGTTGGGTAGATTCTAATCCTATCAGGATACTCTAAGACTTCAAAAATTTAAGGTACCTCTAGATCCATGAAAGAACTCAAGTGAGTACTCCAAAGGTTTCCTTGGAGCCACAAACAAGAGAAGATTCCTAATAAACTTTGTAATGGAACATGTAAAAGAAAAAGGGGTGCTTGCATGTGATCTCAAGGTGGCTTAATGAAAATGAGAAAGGGGCAAAGGCATTCACTTACCCTAGGGCTGATCTAAGGTGAGTGGAGTTGTAAAGCTCTCCTCTTCTGGTTATGTAACTACTCTTGACCAAAGGGAGGAGAAAATAGGAGAAGCTTGTGAAGAAAATGGGATGAGAGTTTTAGAGACAAATAAAATTGGAAGGTATATAGTTGACTTAAGTTTTCGAAAAGGAGAAAAATGGGGTTTCAAAAAATTAAATCAAAAAATAAATATAGGAACTGAATTGAATACAAGATAATGACATGTGACATTGTAGTCTATCTAGGCTTAAACTTATCAAATGTAAATAATAATGCAAGTTATCTTTTTTGTGTTGCTAACAAATGAAATAATTTGTTAATTAACTAATTGTCTAACTTCTCAAAAACTAAATATTATCGGACCACCACTCAAAGTTATTCATCACATGCAATTACTTCTTAAAGTCATCAAACAAAGCCTTTGCTATATCATGATTTAATGCAAAATATATTCATATTTTAACACTTTGTTGCAAAAGCACTATTAAAACAACTTGGAGTAATAAAATAATATGTTTCACAAAAACCCAATGAATTTTAAAATAAATATGTTGAAATTTTAAAAAATGTTAAAAGGTTATCATCAGATGTAATTATTCTCCCTCACACACATATAAATTTCATAAAATATATGTATGAAATAAATTTAAAAATAAATTATTGACTAAAATGAAAATAAATTATCAACAACATACATATTAAAAGTATTGATTTTTCTATAACAAAAACAAAAAGAATGATCATGGGGTGATACTACAATAATATTATCTCTCACTTATAGTGGAAATAGAAGAAACTAATACTACTGGTTAACAATAACATAAAACATCTTTATTCACCAAGTCCTAATAAAATACATATCTCATTGTTCCATAATTATAAATATTCTAACTAACAATGGGAAATAACTTCTTTTAAAAAAAAATGACTAAGACAATTTCTTCCCACAATCATCCCCACAACTTCCATCTCTATTATACATCTTCCTTAAGATATGTACTATCATCTACTCTTGTATAAAAATACGATCATCGTGAGTGGAAACTAGAACAACTAAAATAGAAGGGCGAGCTAACATAAATAATAGCTATCATAGAAATAAATTTTAGAACATAATAAGTTCGAAAATACTTTTCATTAAAAATCATAAACTCAAACAACACAACTTACAAACACATGTAATTTCTCCAACATAAGGATCTCAATCTAAAAGGTTCGCACAATTCCATTTGATAAACTATTTTCCTAGTTGTTACACTCTTTCATAGTGTTTCCATCCTTTCGCTCTTCGAGAACTAAACAAATGAGGTTGCCAACTCAACTCATACACGTAGCTTACCATCCCTTCACTCGCCATTGGAGTTAGAACTCCTCAATGCTCCTAGAGTCTTACAAACAGAGTTCACTCCCCACTATTCTCTAAGAAAGACTTACGGGCAAAGTTTACTAGTTGTACCACGATGCAAAGTTTATACTCATTTGTTCTCATAGAGCTAAAACCTCTCATACTCACCACTAGAGACTGATCATGTATACACAACTCACCAAGAGCCCAAGACTTCACCTCTTGTTGAAAGACACACCAACAAACATGTTAATAATCATCCCTTTCCCACACAAGATTTCTCACACAACATCAATACACCACCAAAACTCATTATAGATTCACAATTCACAAATAAGATACAAAAAACAAGTTAAAATGAGTTGAAACAATCAAAACGGTTAAAACAACTAAAATAATTAACTCCATCACCTAAATACTCCAAAGTTTAATATAACCTATTTTAATCTTTAACTGACTCACATCCCTCCTTCAAAGAACTTTTCACGTTTCACTCTCTAAACCACTTGAAACTTCTAGGTTTACTTATGGGTAACGTTTAACCTAAGAACCAATTTTTCCTCCAACGAAATTTAAGACACAAAATACTATGATAAACTTAGGGTTAAGTATGTTTTTAGTTCTTAAACTTATTTAGATTTTTTTGATAAATCTCACCTGGTTTCTTACCCAAATAAGTTATTAGAAACTTAATTATATTATATTATATATATATATATTCATAATATATTATTTATATTATCTATTAAATCTCACAATATATATTATGGTTATATTATATTATATATATATATATATATATATTATATATTATATTTTAAAATATATATTATGTTATATATACATATCATTATAATACTATTTTAATTATACATATCATTAAAATATTCAATTATCTCATAATTCTAACTAATTAGCTCTTTTATTTTAAATATTTAATCGTGTTTATATATTTTTTTAATTATTATAATTTTTATAATGTCGCAATTATTGCGTAAATATTCATATAAATATTATTTATTAACATACTTTTATTCATAACTTCTTAAATTATAAGTAAATTCACCATGTAATTATCACCTAGTCTATTTTAGAAACTTTCATACATAGTAAGACACAATATTATACTTATCATTTAATAAAGTCGTACAAAGTTCTAAATATCTAAATATAATATTGCTTTGTTAATCTTCAATATAATATCAAATTGCATACCAAATTCCCTTTTTTGGAATATTTATTCTTTCATATTATTAGTTTAGAATGATCTCATATTACATAATATATCATATCTAATTTAAAATAATTTTTCAATATTTTAAATTATTTTTTAATTTATCTATCACATTATAATTTTATTATAGAATTAATATGTTTTTAAACTTTTAAAATAGAATGTTATAATAATATTGATTATTTTAATGTCTGCATTAATTCATATAAGTTATATATTGGTTAAGAGTAAAATTGAGTTCAAGTATAAAGTGAAAAAAAAATTAAATATTAATAAAAACTCATAAATTTAATGTTTAAAGATTTTTGGCTCAAAGTAATATTAAAGAATTACTATTCATGACATATAAAGAGTCATTCATTTCTAGTAATAGGATCTTATTCATGCATTCACCAAGTAAACCATGGCATGAATTTGTGATACATGACCGGTGGAAGATTTACTATAAACCTATCATAACATAAAAGCCAAATGACTGGCTTGTATTATGCCTTTATTGTATAAATATTTATATATAAGTTGTTGGCTTAAATACTTTATTACTTTCGATTTTCGTAAACTTTATTTTGTTTGGTTCTATTTATTTTAAAATGTTTAAAATGGTCCTAATTTTTTAAATTGTGTTTAATTTGGTCCTTTTTACATACATTGTTTAAATTGTTAATGGAAGGTAAACAGTAATTACCACGTGTCACTTTGTGGTTTTTAAAATTTTTTTAATTTTAAAAATGTTATCTACATGTCAAGTCAGCATTGTGACACGTGGCAATGTTAGTTCCACGTGTCAAGCCAGTGCCACTGTCATGTGTCAAGTTGGTGTCATTGCCACGTGTTAGTATCTCTTGACTTATATTCAATTTGGTCCCAAATTTTGTTAATTTTGTTCAGTTTAGTCTCAATTTTCGTTATTTTGGTTCAATTCAGTCTCATTTTTCGTTATTTTTGTTCAATTCAGTCCTAATTGTGTCTCTCTTCAAATTGACCAAATTTAATTTTTATATAAATGTTATACTAAAAATTTTATTTTTATTAAAATTCACATTTATTTTAAATATTTCTTTTATTATTTTTATACCAAACCTAACCATACTTTTGGAAGAAAATTATTAAATATATATATATATATATATATATATATATTTATATTTATGTTTGATTTTTGTTACATGTAAAAAATACGGTTAAAGTTAGTTTAAAATTAGAGGATAAATTCTTCATTGTTTTTAAAATTAAAAGGAAAAATCTTCATTATTTTTTAAATGACAAGGAAAAGTCTTAATTATTTTTAAAATTAGAAGGAAAAATTCTTTATTATTTTTAAAATCAGAAGGAAAATTCTTTATTATTTTTAAAATGATAAGAAAAATTCTTAGTGTAAATTTAAATTTAAGTAAAAATAAAAATTTCAGTATAATATTTATATAAAGATTAAATTTGGTCAATTTGGAGTGAGGCAAAATTGGGACTCATTTGAACAAACATAACAAAAATTTGAACTAAATTGAACAAAAGTAACGAATATTAGGATTGAATTCAATATAAGTCACGAGACACTGACACATGGCATTGACACTAACTTGACATGTGGCAGTGACATTGGCTTGACACGTGGCACTAACACTGCCACATGTTACAATACTGACTTGACATGTGAACAACATTTTTAAAATAAAAAAATTATAAAAAATTTTAAAACATTACGAAGTGACACGTGACGGTTATTGTTCACCTTCTGTTAACGATTTAGACGATGTTTGTAAAAAGAACCAAATTGACCATAATTTAAAAAAATTATGACAATTTTTAACATTTCAGAAAAATGAGGACCAAACGAAACAAAGTTTACGAAAATTGGGAGCAATAAAGTATTTAAACTTAAGTTGTTTTATAATACTCAAAGAGAAAATGTAGTTAAACAATTTTCTATAAGCTATAAATTTTTTCATAAATCATTCTAGAGATATTACTAAAATAAGTTGTCAATAAGTTATAAATATTATCATTTATTTTTATAATATTTTGGATTATATAAATGAAAATATAATATTAATTTTTAAGTTATATACTTAATAGTTAAAATAAATTTTCAGATTGTGTTATCTAATATATGATTTTTAATTTCATATTGTATACATGGGTGGAACTACGTGGTAACAGGGGTACCACGGCTCCCCAAATTTTTTTTTAATCTTTTTTTTTATATATATTTATATATTTTTTAAAATTATATATATATATATATATATTATTTATATTAATTTTATGTTATAGAAAATTATAATAAAAGATAAAATAAAAAATTTGATGGAGACATTGATTTATAAAAGAGATTAAGGTTTTTTTTCTGGCTATAAGATATTTCCACCATGTAAATTATCATGAAAGCGTGTGAAGAGAAATAAATACAAAGATATAAATTGGAAAATAGAGGTTGGGAAACACATAGATTGAGATTGCAATATATATTCTTGCATGATCTCTCACAGATCAAGGCAAGGTTATTATCTTATTATGATTTATGTATGTTAGATTTATGATTCTTTTTAGGGTGTTTCTCCCAAATTAAGTTTATCCCAAATTAATATAAACCCCAATTATGATTTTAGAAATTCTTTTATGAAATTGGTATGAACCCTAATTATAATTTTTCCCATATTATTATAACCCTTAATTATAAAATTTAGGGATTTTGTGTTTTTCGCTGCCTATGGTAATTTTTTTTTTAAGTTTTGAATTTATACGATGATTCTTTAATTAAAATGGTATGAGTTTTATTATGTTTTGCATTGTGATAATTGTGATTTGTGAATATAAATTTTATTTTTTCTAAATAGGCGAGAGGTGGTAAATTTATATTAGAAAAATTATGATAAAATGTAAAATAATTGCTTCCTTTTTTTTAAAGAGGAAGGTTTGCGATAAAAATGAAAAAAAAATGCATTTACGTTAACTAAACTTGAGAAATTTCATGAGAACCAAGAATTCAAGACAATAAAAAACAAATCTCCAAAGTTCTTATGTTGTGTTTGGATTGGGGTGTAGATTTGGGAGAGTAGATTTGTGATAATTTGTAGGTAAAGATGGAGTTGTTTGGATTAAGAAAAATATAGTATGATTTTAGTGGATATGAGTGGAAAGTTTATGAAATATTGTAAGGCCCATTAAATTCGTTATTCTTTTTCTGTCCTAAATTAAAAGGGGTTGCCCTTGTGAGTTGGGCCTAGGGTTGGCCCATAAGGAACCAAGACACCTAAACCAACTGAAACCCTTCATTCTTCTCACTTTTCAGAATCAGCCTCCTTCCTCTTAGAGCAAGTAACGCTTCTCTGCTAGGATTTGGCCTCCGCTTGTTCGTACTAGCTCAGAAGTGCACCTCACCTCAAGTAAGTTGATTCTTATACCGTACTGCTTCCATTTTTGTGTGGTTTTTTGTGGTCTCTATTAGGGTTCACAATAGTAATCCTGTCATTTTTTCTTTGCCGCTGTTCCAGTTCGTGAATCTGCCCCAGGAGCTACTGGGTGTTTAGTTTAAGGGTCAAAGTCTATATTAGCCCCTTCTTCCAGGTAAGGGAAGCTAGAGTTATGAGTTTTAGTCTATTTTTGGTTTGTTTTGGAAGCTGCTTGATGTTGGTATAGACTGTGTGTTGCTGTGAATGTTTGGTTTGCCATGTATGGTTATATTGGTTGTGAAAATGCGACTGTTACAGTGGCAAGATCTGTTGTTCTCGCTCAAGCGAGACCAACTCGCCCAAGCGAGACTGATAAGGGTAGACCAAGGTGACACTCACGAACTCTCGCTCAGGCGGAGTGCTTTTGTTTTGAGCGAGGCACTGTCTCGCTCAGGTGAGAGACGCTTGCCTAAGCAAGAAGGCATGAAAGCCTTGGGGTGTCGCTGTAGTTTAGCCCAGGCGAGGAACTCCACCTTTGGGCGAGGGGTTGTCTCGCTCAGGCGAGGAGGGCTCGCCTAAGCGAGCCATGCGAAAGCCTCCCAGCGCCCCTGTCATGATCTCGCCTAAGCGAGGGCACTCCTCTCGCCTAAGCGAGGGCTCCGGGCTTGAGCGAGATCCGCTGCAGGTTCCACTGTTTTCTTCGTTCGATTAAATGAAATGTTTGATTTATGATGTACTCTTTATAATGCATGAGGCCTGCAAAATAAATGCATGGTATAGACTGTGGTTACAAATTGGACTGATGTGATTGTATGATCTTGGAAGGCGAAACAAATGAGATGGTTGGTGTTAAAGTGGCATGGTAATGAGATGAGTTGGAATTCTATATTCATGGATGGAGTATGATGAATAGGTATGGGTTGATTTGGAACACAAAAGGGATTGGTTATAAAGGTTGATATAGTATGTGTGTGTGTGTGTATATATATATATATATATATATATATATATGCATGATAGATCTTTCTTGATTTATTGAACATGATTGGTCCATGGTTAGTGCGTAATTCCTTAAGATCTTTCTTGATATATTCAGGGCCGTGCTTCATTGGTCCGGACGTAATTCCATGGCCCATGTTAGTGGGTGTCCATGGTAGTGCCCCATCTATATGGTCTGGTAAGTATTCAAGGTAAGGTTGCATCCTGACACTCTAAGGAGTCAATTAGTCTCACTTAGAACGGACTGACTCTTGTGGTGAGAGTAGCAAGAGGCCTGAAACTCATTAAGGGCTAACCTTGTGTGTGGGGATTGATTCATTGTAACACTTGTAACACATAGCTCGGGGGTGAGCAGCTCAAGGGTGAGCAGAGGTATCCTCCACAAGTGCAAGCATCCGTTGAATCCGACCAGGTTATATGTATCCAGATGAGTCGAGTCGAGTCTTAGTGTATTGATTGGAAGATCATAACATGCTTGGATGATATATGTATATTGGACTGTGAAGGTATATCTGATTGCATGATAAAATCTTGGTATAATTACTAATTTGGTACCCTAACTTTTTGGTTAAGTTCAATTTGGTACCCAAACTTTTGATTTGTTCAATTTAGTACCCCAATTATCTAAAGAGATTCAATTTGGTCTTCTCCGTTAAGTTGGAGTTAACACCGTGTCTGTAGAGGACATGTGTCAAACCATGAAATTTTTAATTTTTTTTTTCAAAAAAAATATTATTTTTTTCGAAAAAATTATTTTTTTTTTCAAAAAATTTAAAAACTGCCACGTGTTAGTTTATCACCGTGTCACGTGGCAGTTTACAATCATGACACGTGGCGGTGATAATAGTTTTTTTTCAATTTAGTACCCCAATTTAATTTTTTTTTTCAATTTAGTACCCAATTTTTTAAAATGATCCAATTTCGTCCTCTCCAATTTGAGACCAAATTAGTAAATAAACTTAATTACAACTTATTTATATATGTTACAATAACTTTTTCTAATATATACATCAAATCATTTCACCTAAATACTTAAATTATTTTATTTTTTACATTTTAACCTTTGTAATTTTTTACACATGAAATTTTTTACACTTGTAAAAAATAAAATAATTTGAATATGTAGGTGTAGCAATTTGATGTATAAATTTAAAACAATTATTTTAACATGTATATATAAGTTATAATTAAACTTAGTTACTAATTTGATCTGAAATTGGAAAGGATGAAATTGGATCATTTTAAAAAATTAGGGTCTAAATTGAACCAAAAATTTAAATTGGGGTACTAAATTGAAAACAACTATTACTACTGCCATGTGTCATGATTGTAAGTTGTCACGTGGCACGATGATAAACTTACACGTGACAGTTTTAAAATTTTTTGAAAAGAAAATGAAAATAAAATTAAAAAAAATTAAAAATTTCATGGCTTGATACGTGTCCTGTACGGACACAGTGTTAACTACAACTTAATGGAGATGACCAAATTGAATCTTTTTAGATAATTGGGTACTAAATTGAACAAACCAAAAGAATGGATACCAAATTGAACTTAACCAAAAAATTGGGGTACCAAATCAGTAATTATACCTAAAATCTTTTTGGCTCTAGCTTACCCTTTGCTTGTTTGATTGCTCTGTATGTTGTTCTTCTACTCTTGCATCAATTTATTGATGGGAGAAGATGCGAGAGGTACTCGTGGTCAATAGAGGAGAGATGATTCCGCTGCATAGTCTACATGGGCTGGACTTCATGTTCTTAATGGGTTTTTCTTTAGGGCTATGGCCCATGTACCATTCTGTCTTTTAGATTTCTATATGTTCTATTAAACTTTATAACTTGTTTCTTTCGGGCATCGTGGTGTGCCTTGGGTTGTAAGGAGTTAAGTTTTAAACTTCGGGACTGTGCTGTTATATTATCTTTATGTGATATTTCCTTTAATTTTGGTTTATTAATTAAATGGAACGTTACATTTATGGTATCAAATAGGTCATTCCTTAGGTCTGTGGACTTGGATGTCCGCTTAGCTTTCTCTGTGTCTTCTAAGTGTTCTTAGTTAAATTCTTATCTTATCAAGCCTAACCAAGTGATTTTTTGTGTGCTAGTGAACTATGGCACCTCCTTGTAGGACTCAGCAATCCTTCCAGGGTGATGTACCCGATATCACCAGGGCAATAGAAGCAATGGTAGCTGCTATGACGCAGCAGAGCACGGCTATGATGAAGCAGCATGAGGCATCAATGCAGCGATAGGCGTCGTCGCTTGAGCAACAACAGCTGGTGATGCAGCAGATGGAGGCTGCTAGGTTGGCTGTAAAGGATGCACACAGGCAGCATATGGAAGCCCTCCGCCAGCTGGAGGAGAATAGTACAGCTGCACCTGGTTTTGGTCCCGAGCCACGACCTGCAGTCAAGGAATGAAGTCTAGAGGATTTCTTGAAGCACCATCCAGTAAAGTTCAACGGCAAGACAAGTCCTGATGCCGCAGACCAGTGGTTGAAGGACCTCGAGAGAATCTTTGATGCAAAAATGTGCCCTACGAAAAATAGGCTAGCTTTTGTCGTATATATGCTCACAGGAGAGGCGAAAGACGAGCCGGTGACATGGGAGGCATTCAGGTTGAAATTCCTCTCTGAATATTTCCCAGATAGTATCTGGTATGCCAAGGAGGTGGAGTTCCTCCAGTTGACCCAGGGAGGGAAGTCAGTGACAGAGTACGCTGAGAAATTCAAGCACCTCAGTCGTTTCTACATCATGCCGCTTGATGAAGAGTGGCGATGCAGGAAAATTGAAAATGGTCTCCGTGGTGACATCCGTCTGATTGTTTCCCCTCTATCCATCAAGGACTTTACAACTCTGGTGGAGAAGGCCAGAGTGATGGAAAAGATGAAAAATGAAGTGGAAGGTCACCGCCCACAACAACCACAGAGGATTGGTGGACCATCTGGGTCCAAACCCAGACATGAGGAGCGGAGGAGGCCATATGATAGACCCCACCATCACTCCTAGGGTTTTAGGAGTTTCCCTCCCCAGTAGGGCCAAGTACATTGTTATATATGTGGAGACCCTTATCTGAGGAGTGCCTGCCCGCGCATGGAGGGCTACCGCCAGTGCAACAACTGTGGCAAGGAAGACCACTTTGGGAAAGATTGTCCCACCCTGCTAGGGCAGCGACATGTCCTCCAGTACAGACTCCTACCCAGCACCAGTAAAGGAACAAAGGCAACAGGCCTCAGGTGACGAGCAGAGTCTACACTATGACAGGAGCAGAGGCTACAGACTCAAGTAACCTTATTATGAGTTATTGTGTGATTTCTGGGATGAGATGATGTGTATTGTATGATTCCAGAGCGACACACTCATTTGTGTCAAATGCTTGTGTGGAATGTTTAAGTCTGCTGGTCTGCAAGCTGTAGTGTGAGCTTACGGTGTTTACTCCGACGTCGGGTTTGGTCAGGACGTCGTCCTTGTGTGCTAGGTGCCCGGTGGAGGTAGAGGGACACAGGTACAAAGTGAACCTAACCTGCCTACCTCTACAAGAGTTGGAGGTAATCTTAGGGACGGTTTGACTATCTGCCAATCGCATTCTTATAGATTACCGAGAGATGAAGCTATTTCTCCCCAACTCAGAGGAGCTTGAGTTGTTAACATCTCAAGGAGTTGTGAAGGAACTACAAGAGGGTGCACAGTGTTACATAATCTTCACACATATTAAGGTGGAGAAAGAGGAAAGGACGTCATACCGATCGTGCACGAGTTTGAGGATGTATTCCCGGATGAGGTACCAGGGTTGCCTCCCAATAGAGAGGTGGAGTTCTCTATTGACTTGGTACCAGGAATAGGTCTGGTATCGATAGTCTCGTACCGTATGGCCCCGACGGAGTTAGTGGAACTCAAGAAACAAATAGAGGAGTTGTTGGGGAAGCAGTTCATTCGACCAAGTACTTCACCATGGGAGCACCAGTGCTTTTAGTGAAGAAGAAGGATGGGAGTTCACGTTTGTGTGTGGACTACCGACAGTTAAACAAGATGACCATCAAGAACAAATATCAATTTTCGAGAATTGATGACTTGATGGATCAATTGCATGGATCATCCGTGTTCTCAAAGATTGATTTGCGGTCAGGGTACCATCAGATATTGGTGAAGGTTGATAATGTACAGAAGACGGCCTTCCAGTCTAGATATGACCATTATGAGTACGTGGTTATGCCTTTCGGTGTGACCAATGCTCCAACGGTATTTATGGACTACATGAATAGAATTTTTCGGCCATTCTTAGATAAATTCGTCGTAGTCTTTATAGACGATATACTTATCTATTCCAGGACTCAGGAGAAACATGCAGAACACCTGAGGTTGGTGCTTGGTGTTCTAAGGGAGAAGCAGTTGTATGCCAAGTTGTCCAAATGTGAATTCTTGATGGATGAGGTACAACTCTTAGGGCACGTGATATCCGCTCAGGGGATAGCGGTGGATCCAACGAAAGTTGATGCAGTGGTTAAGTGGGAGAGTCCCAAATCTGCAATTGAGATCAAGAGCTTTGTGGGATTAGCTGGCTACAATTGGAGATTCATAGAGGGATTCTCCAAGATAGTGGCACCTCTGACACAGCTTACTCGGAAGGACCAACCCTTCACTTGGATGGATAAGTGTGAGGAAAGCTTTCAAGAGCTGAAGCGAAGGTTAATGAGTGCTCCTATACTAGTGATCCTGGATGTTGGGAAACCTTTTGAAGTATATTGTGATGCTTCCCACTTGGGACTTGGCTGTGTGTTAATGCAAGAAAAGAAGGCGGTGGCCTATGCTTCGAGGCAACTCAAGGTGCATGAGAGAAACTACCTCACTCATGACTTAGAGTTGGCAGCCATAGTGTTCGCCTTGAAGATTTGGAGGCACTATCTCTATGGTGCTTAGTTTCGCGTGTTCAGCAATCACAAGAGCCTCAAGTACTTATTTGATCAAAAGGAGCTATACATGAGGCAGAGGAGGTGAATGGAATTTCTGAAGGACTGCGACTTCGAACTCCTATACCACCTGGGGAAGGCGAATATAGTGGCTGATGCCTTGAGTAGGAAGACTGTTCATACTGCTCACCTTATGACCAAGGAGGTGGAACTACTAGAGCAGTTAAGAGATATGAAGCTGTATGTGGAATTGGGATCAGAGTTCATTAGATGTAGTACCCTGATTATATCTAGTGACTTCTTGAGCTCGGTTAGGGAGAGGCACTTGTTGGATGCTAGCTTGAACCGGATACGAGAACAACTTGGGTCAGATGAAGCAAGAGATTTTGTTGTGGGTGAGGATGGGATACTGCGGTTCCAAGGTAGAGTGTGTGTGCCCGACGATGTCGAAGTGAAAAAGTTGATCCTTGAGGAAGGATACAAAAGCCGTCTTAGCTTGCATCTTGGCATGACTAAGATGTATCAGGACCTCAAGGAGACTTTTTTGTGGAAAGGGATGAAGAAAGACGTGGCACAGTTTGTATCCGCCTGTTTGACGTGTCAGAAGGCGAAGGTAGAGCATCAGAGACCTGGTGGCATCTTACAGCCCTTGGAGATACCAATGTGGAAATGTGACAACATCTTAATGGACTTTGTGACCCATTTGCCATGAACTTTTAGAGAACATGACACCATCTGGGTCATAGTGGACCGACTGACTAAGAGTGCCAATTTCTTGGCGATGAACTTGAGAATGTCAATGGCCAAGTTGGCCCAGTTGTACATTAAGGAGATAGTAAGGCTGCATGGAGTACCTTCAAGCATAGTTTTCGAAAGAGACCCACGGTTTACATCATGGTTTTGGCAAACCTTACAGGATGCTTTGGGAACCAAGTTGACTATGAGCTCAGCCTACCACCCCCAGACCGATGGCCAGTATGAGAGAACGATTCAGTCACTTGAGGACTTGTTACGGACATGCATATTGGATCACTTGGGTGCATGGGATGAAGTGTTACCGTTGATTGAGTTCACCTACAACAATAGTTTTCACGCGAGCATTGGCATGGCACCATATGAGGCTCTATACGGCAGAAAGTGTAGAACTCCTCTATGTTGGTATCAGGATGGGGAGGCGGTGTTGGTTGGACCAGAACTTTTGGAGCAGACCACTAAGAAAGTAAGGATGGTGAGGGACAGGATGCAGGCCTCTCAGAGTAGGAAGAAGGCTTATGCAGACCGCAGAAGGAGACCCTTGGAATTTGCGACTGGTGATCATGTGTTCTTGAGGGTGACCCGAACCACTGGTGTGGGAAGGGCTCTCCGCTCAAGAAAGCTCTCTCCTAAGTTTCTTGACCCTTACCAAATCTCGAGAAGGATTGGGCCTATGGCTTACGAGATAGCTTTGCCTCCACAATTGGCGAACCTTCATCCGGTGTTTCATGTGTCACAGTTGAGGAAGTACGTGTTTGATTCGGCTCATGTGTTGGAAGATGAGGATATACAGATCAGAAAGGATCTTACTGTGGAAGTGCCACCCATTGCCTTGGAGGAAAGTCGAGTTGAGGAACATAGAGGAAAATCGGTCAATCTCGTCAAAGTCATCTGGGATCGGAGGACTGGTGACTCTACTTGGGAGCTACAAGAGGATATGAGGAAATCACACCCCCATCCTTTTACCTGGTAAGTTTTAATTTTCGAGGTCGAAAATTTTTCTTGTTGGGGGGAATGTAAGGCCCATTAAATTCGTTATTCTTTTTCTGCCCTAAATTAAAAGGGGTTTCCCTTGTGAGTTGGACCTAGGGTTGGCCTACAAAGAACCAAGACACCTAAACTAGCTGAAACCCTTCATTCTTCTCACTTTTTAGAATCAGCCTCCTTCCTCCTAGAGAAAGTAACGCTTCTCTGCTAGGGTTTGCCCTTCGCTTGTTCGTACTAGCTTAGAAGTGCACCTCGCCTCAAGTAAGTTGATTCTTATACTGTACTGCTTCCATTTTTGTGTGGTTTTTCGTGGTCTCTATTAGGGTTCACAACAGTAATCCTGTCGTTTTTTCTTTGTCGTTGTTCTAGTTCGTGAATCTTCCCAGGAGCTACTGGATGTTTAACTTAAGGGTCAAAGTCTATATTAGCCCCTTCTTCCAGGTAAGGGAAGCTAGAGTTATGGGGTTTAGTCTATTTTCGGTCTGTTTTGGAAGCTGCTTGATGTTGGTATAGATTGTGCATTGTTGTGAATGTTTGGTTTGCCATGAATGGTTATATTGGTTGTGAAAATTTGACTGTTACAGTGGCGAGATTTGTTGTTCTCGCCCAAGCGAGACCGTCTCGCCCAAGCGAGACCAACTCGCCTAAGCAAGACTGACAAGGGCAAACCAGGTGACACTCACGAACTCTCGCTCAGGCGGAGTGCTTTTGTTTTGAGCGAGGCATTATCTCGCTCAGGCGAGAGACACTCGCCTAAGCGAGAAGGCCATCTCGCCTAAGCGAGAAGGCGTGATAGCCTTGGGGTGTCGCTGCAGTTTAACCCAGGCGAGGAACCCTACCTTTGGGCGAGGGGTTGTCTCGCTAAGGTGAGGAGGGCTTGCCTAAGCGGGCCATGCGAAAGCCTCCGAACGGCCATGTCGCGATCTCGCCTAAGCAAGAGTCCACCGCCTAAGCGAGGGCACTCCTCTCGCCTGAGCGACGGCTCCTGGCTTGAGCGAGATTCGTTGCGAGTTGCACTGTTTTCTTCATTCGGTTAAATGAAATGTTTGATTTATGATGTACTTTTTATAATGCATGAGGCCTGCGAAATAAATGCATGGTATAGACTGTGGTTACGAATTAGACTGGTGAGATTGTATGATCTTTGCATGCGAAACAAATGAGATGGTTAGTGTTAAAGTGGCATGGTAATGAGATGAGTTGGAATTCTATATTCATGGATGGAGTATGATGAATTGGTATGGGTTGATCTGGAACATGAAAGGGATTGGTTATAAAGGTTGATATAATGTATATATATA
>Ga0214542_1005089_pt1 | contig 25418 bp, 14 predicted proteins | sample CNSS1metaG_FD_160096 | JGI IMG/M metagenome (GOLD analysis project Ga0214542, IMG submission 160096) | Root nodule microbial communities from cowpea collected in UCLA plant growth center, Los Angeles, California, USA - CNSS1 | ecosystem: Host-associated > Plants > Roots > Nodule | place: USA...
TAAGATTTAGTACTTGTGAACTTTTTTTGGAAAGACATTTGAAAGATATTCTATTTTAGAGATAAGGGAAGGGAGGTTTTACTTTATATGGTTGGAAATTATTCACAGCAATAATATGTTTTATAAGAAAAGATGGATAAAAATATTGTAAGGAACACTTGGTACAATAATGGACCAGACATCATCTGCATTTGAAGGTCTGACTTTCATTTTCTGTCATTTATCCACATGCTGCATTTTCTGTCCACAGAGCAATGTTGATAATGCAGTCCATTGCAAATGAAGAAAATGATGATATATGGTCATTGTCATCGGTGTCTTTTGCCCTGGATGTGTTTGTCTTTTCTAAAGGATAATATTTTGAAAGGAGAAATGTGTATGTGCTTATACAATTGCCATGGTGAAGATATTTAAGATATCAACGGGACAGGTAGGGAACGGGTAATAGCTGTCGTATTTTATTAATTGAATAAATATTCGTTCTATATTCGTACCTATATGGGTGAGGGTATCCGTTATGCGGGTACTCGTATATTTTTTAATATCTACAAATATTCGTGAATATTTACAAAAAGAAAAATTTAATATTTAAGAACAAATTTTAACTATAAATTCAAATAAAAATACAATGCATAACATTTATAAATTTCAAACAAAGTTGAAATAATCCATTTAAATAGTGTTGAATGACATTTTATAAATAAATAAAGTTTTTTTAAAACCAATTGATAAAAAATAACCCATTCAAAATCAATGTATTAATATTTTAATATTTTTTTTAATTTAAATTAGAGTATAGCGGGTACGAGTATTCATGGGTACGAATACTATGATACCTCTAAGGCCCACTTTTTATGGCCCTAATGTTTAAGGGCTTAACCTATTCTGTTGGGCCTAAGGCCGCCCATAGGGTGCCCCAAAGACTCCCTTTCAACCTCTTCGTTTTCCATTCTGCTTTCATATTGCAAACAACTCCTTTCTCAACCTCTCTTTTCTCTCTTTTTTCAGAGTTGTGCTAGGGTTTGAGCTAGTTCCTTCGTTGGGTAATCGAACTCTACTTCCGGGTAAGTAGAACTCTATACCCTTATTCATTTTACGTTTCCCCTTCTGTTTGGAAGCTCTAGTTCCGCTTTAACCTCAACCAGGATCTCAGTTTCGTTCTCCTTGGTTGCTTTTTTAGTTCCGCAAGCTGCCACGTTCTATGGTGCTCTTCTTCGAGTGTTTGTGCAGATTTGCTAGCGTTCTCCAAGTAAGGGAAGCTAAGGTTTTCGTATTTTCTCTATATCTGACTATTTTTTAGCTTTCCTTCGTGTTTATATGGCTTGCGTGCTACTTTGGTTGCATGGAAAACCTTGAAATGTTGTTTGGTATTGAATGTCTGGTTGATGCATGTGCGAACAATGGAGTGAACTGGTATTTTCGCCCAAGCGAGCTTGTCTCGCCTAGGCGAGAATAGCAGAAGCTTGCCCTGGTTTCTGCTTGAGTTCTCACTCAGGCAAATTGCTTTCGTTTTGAGCGATGAATCATCTTGCTCGGGTGAGGGGCCTCACTTTTGGGCGAAGAGCAGTCTCACTCAGGCGAGGAGATCTCGCCCAAGCAAGAACTCGCGAAACCTGCAGTGCTCTTTGTTGGCAGTCTCGCCTAAGCAAGAGCCTTTAGCTTGAGCGAAAGACCTCTTTTGCCTGAGCGAGTGCCCATGGCTTGAGCGAGACTAGTGCAGGAACATGCTCTAATACTGTTCTCTTCCTTGTTTTCGGTTGTTGGTTGCATGATTGATTGGATTACCCTATTTAAAGCATGAAGTATGTAAATATGCATGTATTATTTGATGTTATAGACTATAATTGATGAGCTTGGTATGAATAAAGTCATGAATCATAGTTGGTTGGTTGGTTGGATATTGGCATGAGATTCTTATGCATGATAAATATGTGGTGGGTTGGAGAGACATGGCTATGGTATGAGTTGACGTAATTCCATGTGACTCTTGGTGAGACTTCATAGTGATGTTGGTTGTGATGAACGTAATTCCATGAACCTCTTGGTGAGATTTCATGGTGGTGTCGTAGTGTATATAATTAGGTAAGGATTGCATCCTGAAACTCTAAAGAGTCAGTTAGTCTCACGTAGAGCGGACTGACTCAAGTGGTGAGAGTAGCAGGAGACCCTAGTCTTTGGCAAGATAATGTCCTTAGATGTTTGAAGGCTAACCTTGTGCGTGGTAGGGTGAAACCCATTGGCAATGGCTCTACAGAGCAGTAGATGCCACCACAAGTGTAAGCATCCGATGAATCCGACCGATTATATGTATCTGGATAAATTGAGTCTTAGAGTGTTGTTGTTTGCTATCACATGCTTGGTTGATTGATGTGTTCTTGACTTTTAAATTGTACGCTTAATTGTATGATAAAAACCTTTTCACTCTATCTTATCCTTCTTGCTTGTGTCTGTCTTCTTGTGTGGTTTTCCTTTTTGTAAGGATCACAAATTTCTTGGTGTGAGCAGATATGGAAACCCCTGGTGATCGCAGTGACGATGGAAATGTTGCAGCGTAGTTGGTTATGGGTTGGAGTTGGGCTCGTTGTTGAGTCTCATGTTTGAAGAATTTATGTTGTTTTGTAACCTCTTGCCCTTTGGGCAAGCTTTTGGGCTATAGTTGAACTTTTATTTTGTTATGGCATTGTGTAGTGTCTCTGTTTCCTTGTTGGTATATTTGGATGACTGTAAAATCTTTTATACCTTAAATCTCGTGCTCTTTGGATATTATAATTTATACGATGTTTTATTTAATTAGATTTATCTATTAAATGTGATGTTACAATACTCGTACCCACTCTTTTAATATGCGGGTATAAAAATACTCGTATCCGTTACCCGTGAATATCCATTTTCAATATTCATTTCTTATCCGTTGCAAGTTTTATCCACGAATATTCACAACTATGAATTTTTTTTACGTAACTAAGGATACCTAACACTTCTTTGCGTGTATGTAAAGAATTTACACAGCATAAGTTTTGAAGAAAATATTAAGATTATAATTTATTAGACTTAAACAATGTTATAGAAATATAATAAGGACAATAATACTTTAACCCATTTTTTTTACTCACTTTTAACTCACTACTTCAATCACCATTAGATCATCACATCATATCACTTAAAAGAATCAAAATAGATAATATAATGGTCATTGAAAGAGTGGGTTAAAAGTAGATAAAAAAAGGTGGGTTAAACTATCTTTACCCATATAATAAACATGTAATTTTAATATTAGTAATAGAATAAACATATTTAACCCTTTTTTTTCAGACTCTTTTTTTTCAGACTCTGATTTGTTAGTTATATGTGTAATTAAAATTATAAAAAGATAATAAATGCTTACTTTTATATATAAACAGTCCTAATTAATATTTATATAAATAATATTTTAAAAAAGTTTTAGACATTAATATTATTTTAATTGGTATTTATTTCAAAAACTATAAAATACAAATAATTCAAAATTTTCACATTATTATAGAAAAAATTCAATTTATTATTAATAATTTTTTAAAATGCACAGATAAATATAGAAAATGAAACAGTAACGGGTCTTATTATTTATTTAAAATTTTGCATACGATTAAACATATAAATTTCATACATTATCACAACCTTTTTGCACGGTTTAGTTTATTTAAAATAGCTGATATATGATTTTAAATTTCAAGTATTTATTATAACAATTAACAATTTTAATATATTTTTACTATATATTTATTTTTAGTGATTTTTTATAAGACCTTGAGATAAATTTGTCCAAATGTAATTAAAAATTAATAAATAATTATTTATTAAAAAAGTACTTATATATAAAAAGAATTTAAACAACAGGAAAAAGTTAATAATTTGTAATCAATGGATTAAGGTCGAAAATATTCCTGAACATTTATCATGATCGTTTTACGACATTACAAAGATATAATATAAGTTAACAGAGTTTACAAAATGGAATGATAAGTTTTATTATTTAACATGTGATCCTATATTTCATATCTCGATATCTGAAGTTTATTCGGCAGTTACAATATGGTTGGAGTTGAAGTATTATATAACAAGATTTATTTGCTGAAGCCATGAACATGTTAACAACAATTTTATAACAGGAAAAATGGAAGTTTGAGGGAGATAGCACCCATTGTAAGGAATCTTGAGAAAATGTATCACATGTTTTACTTCAAATATTTTCCATTGTTTCTTGTTCTTTTGTTCCATTAATGTCTGCTAATCGGTTGAAAACAATAACTCAAACATTTTAAATTCAAAGGACAATATTTCCTGACCGGTTGAAAACAATAACTCCAATACTTTAAATTCAAAGGATAATGTCGTGAAAAAAGAAAGATAAATTACAAATAAAAGGTAAAATTGATTGTACATATTTTTTTTTGGGTTAGATCCCTATTTTAGTAAAGAAATCTTAAATAGGTCTCCTTTTTTTTGTCTCAATTAAGTTTCTATTATGTAAAATTCATTGCAAGTAGGTTCTTTTCGTTGATAATACACTAACAACGTTAACCATATGTTACGTGTCAGCACGTGAGTTTTTTTTTATTCTAATTTTTTTAATACTTAAAAAATAATAATAATTGTTGCATGTCAAACTGGCGTTATACCACATGACAGACGCAGTGTGATGTGACAATGACAGTGTTACGTGTCACTATTGGATATGAAAAATCTCAATATACTTCATGTATTTGTTATTTTGTCTCAATTTGTTTCTATTTTTCTTAAAACTGAATCAATTTCATCCTTATACCAAATTTAATTTTTTTACAAATTTTACAATGACATTTTTATTATAATTGATATTTTTAACAAAATTAAGTATATTTAAATATATATTTTGCATTGAACTTTATTTAAATTTTGTTTTAAATATTTATATATCTATAATTTATAGATAAATGTTAAAGTTGCTTTAAAAATAAAAATTTTATAAATTCAAATATAAAATTTTAAAACAATTTTATAGCAATTTAAAATAAATATATTTATTTAAAATTTTACAAATCAATTTATAAAGTTGTTATTTTTAAACCAACTCTCACATTTGTCTATGAATTATTGATATATAAATATTTGAAACAATATTTAAATAAAGTTCAATGTAAAATAAAAACTTAATCTTATTAGAAATATCATCATGACATTTATATAAAGGTTAAATTTTCTCTTAATTTGAATAGGGATGAAATTGCACCAGTTTTAAAAAAATTGGGATCAAATTGAGACAAAATAACAAATACAGGATTAAATTGAGAATTGTCACATTCAATATTGATATTTGGCATTGTCAGTGTCACATCACACCGCCTCTACTACGTGGCACACTAACAACTTGACACGTAACAATTTTAGTTTTAATTTTTAAAATTTATAAAAAAAACACGTGCTGACCTGTGTCACGTAATTAACCTTGTTAGTGTACCACTAACGAAAATGACTAATTGCAACGAATTTTTCAAAATAGAAACATAAGTGAGAAAAAAAAGAAGGAGACTTACTCAAAATTTCTCTAAAAAATAGGGTCCAATGGAATGATTTAACATTTTTTTAGTTATAATAATAATAATAATAATAATAATAATAATAATAATAATAATAATAATAATAATAATAATAATAGACGAGGTTATCAGTAAATCAACTGTAATCAAATATTTAATAATTGATCCACGAGAATTTAATGGTAGGAAATTTGTATACTACAAATACATGTTGTGTTTGTTTTCTAACAATTCAGTTCTTTCCTGATTAAAGCTAATTTGACATGTTTAGTGCAATAATAATACATAAAATATACCGATTAAAAAATAATAAAATAAAATTATAACTACTTAAAAATTATATGGGCATATTTACTTTTTTTATAGTATTAATTGTTTTCCTTTTAATTAATAATTGTAAGTGCATTTAGTTTTTATTTTGGATGACCAGATCAATACTGTAAATAGTACAGCATTATTCTGTAATTAAATTAGTATCTTTTATGAATTTTAATAATAATAATAATTATAATAATAATAACGATATTTTAATAAAATAACTAATAATTTTATAAGAAGAAAAATAGAATTAATTCTATTTTATATTTTATAAAATATAAAATTATATATTTTTATAATTTTTTAATTTTTTAATTTGTTGATTTTTGTAATTTTATATTTTTAAATTTTAATTTATAATTTATAATTGTTTTTCATAATTTTACGGTAACATGTTTTCTATTTTTGTAATTTTGTATTTTTTTATTTTTAATTTTAAAATTTTATAATTTTAATTAAATTTAAAAAAAATCATTAAATACAATCAATATTTGGAAAAAATCTCCTGATCAATTGTCTTTTGTAATAAAATACTATGTGACAGCATTTGTGGAGTGACAGGACAATATTATTACTACTTGACAAAGTTAACCGCCACATAAATAAAGATTATATTAAAATTTTTTATAATTTTAATGACTCAATAGACTATAAAAAGTGATTAGAGACTCAATTGAAAATTCCCAAATACATGAAAAATTCAAAACATTATTAAGGCGTAAGAAAATATTGATATTTTTTAAAGTTTTATTAATTTGAATTATCTTACTAATAATGAAAAATAATTTTTATATATATTGTCATATACTATAATTAAAATATTAATAATAATGGAAAATATTTTTATACATTCCATTATATTATTATAATTAAAATATTACTAAGAATTTTCTATATTTATGTTAAGAAAGTATTTATATGCTTTTAAAATTTATTGTAGACCATAAAAATGTTATCAAATATGGAATAATATATATTTGTTTTTATTGTTGAATTTTTTGATAAAAAATTAGGAGCTACCAGGAGTTGTGACGTGTTCAAAATCATCGCAAAAAATATCTTCTATTTATATAATTTAATTTTTTTACTCGATTAGATATGAGTGGTTTATTATTTAGTACTAGTTGAATTTATTACTAAGAAGGGTACATACTCGACTAGGGATTTCAACGGGGTGGGTAGGTTATGGGTAGTAGCTCCCCCGTACCCTATCCGCTGGATAAATATTTGCCTCATACCCGTACCCATATCCGTCGGATATTCGTTATGCGGGTACCCGTCTATTTTTTTCATATCCACGGGTATCCACGGGTATTTACAAAAATATTTTAAAAAATAAATATTTAACCATAATTAGTGCTTAGATCAACAAGTCTGTCCCCTTTCTCCGATTGATTATTGAAAAACAAACAAAAAAAATTACTACCCATTTATATTGTAGTTTATTTTTGAATAAAATATTAAAGAAATTACTAACTTCATTAATGTCCACCTCTTGCAACATTGTATAAAGTTTCATGGTTGTCCAATTTTAATCTAGAAGAACCTTAAAATATAAGAAGTTCAGTAAAAATTTCTAACAATCACTTAATTAAAATATCTAAGTAAAAGTGTTAATTTCATTACCTTCCATGTTGGTCCATAACCAGTCTTAGAGACACATCAATGCCTCCACAGTATATGGAAGTAATTTACTCATTTGTGGGGTAAGAATCTGACCACCATGATTGAATGAAGATTCATAATGTTTTTTACTAATATATATATATATAAGGGTAAAGTTTAGCGAGTACGGGTATCCACGGGTACAGATACTATGATACCCGTACCCGCCCCGTTAACATGCGGGTATCAAAAATACTCATACCCACGGGTAGCGGGTATCCATTTTTAATATCCATTTCCTACCCGTTACGGGTTTTATCCGCGGATACGGATTTTTTTGACATCCTTATACTCGATCCAATAAATATGATAAGTGATGACAATAAATATGGTAAGTGATGAAATTTAATAAAGTCCATTTAGTTTTAGTGATTTAAAGTGATCAAAAAGTATTATAAAACATATTTATTAGTATAAATATTTATATATTAACAATATATTTGACTAAATCTTAGTTTGATATATGGTATATCAAGTTATCACATATATTTATTAATTATTATTTGACATTTTCTTGATAATATTAATTTTGACAACAAATTTCATAGGACCTAAAAGTCTTATAAATATACTTATGGTATCTCACCATAAAATACAAACGACGTTAAAGCTAATTTTGACATGTAAAACTTAGTTTTTTTTTTCACACGTAAGACTTAGTTTTTTTTTTTCAAAAATACAAAAACGTATCATAATGAGAAATAAACATAAATAATAATAAGTAACCCAAGAAAAAAATATCTTGACATTTTTTTTTCATCATAAACAAACGTAATTTATAAAAAATAAAAATAAACGAATTTAATTCTCATATATTCAATGTGTATACACAATTTTAAAAGTTTGGGACCACGTCATCCCAACTCCTATCATCATCCCTCGCTCTATATATATATATATATATATATATATGAGACATCCCAAAGTTAAATATTCGCAGTTGCAGACATAAGCCAGGCTTCAACAAAATGACTCTTGTGAACCTCCCGTTCGTAAGTTCCTCTTTTCTTCCACATCTCACTTTTCCCAAACCTCTCAAACCAGTTGTTCCTAATCTTCTCCAACGTAGGATAATCTTCCCTCGCTTCAACGCAACCACCACAAACGTTAACGTTTCCGAAAGAAAATCTGCAAACTTCCAACCCAACATCTGGACTTACGACTTTCTGCAGTCCTTGAAGCATGTCTACGCTGTAATTCACTCAACCATTATAATTATTACACATACTCTCCGAATTCTAAACTTTTTCTTCACACACATATACGTGATTTGCTCTTTGTATAATGTTTTTAGGATACAAGATACGAGGTCAGGGCCAAGATGTTGCAGGAGGAAGTGAGGAGAATGATAAAAGATGAAAGTTCAGATATATGGCACAAACTTGAACTCATTAACGATGTGAAACGCTTGGGACTGAGCTACCATTATGACAAGGAGATAGCAGAAGCCCTTCTTTGGTTTCACTCTTCTGCAAGATTTAATGCCACAATCGTTAACAGAAGTTTGCATGAAACTGCTATGTGCTTCAGGCTTCTCAGAGAATATGGCTATGATGTCAATGCAGGTATACCCAACGTTATAACATTTTCATATTATTGGAAAATGATTTTTTTTTACAAACAAATTTTTAACAAAATTGACACAGTTACGGAATAAAGTAATTTTTGTTATGAAAGTTATAAAAATAAAGTAATAAAATTTTAGGAATTTTTTTATAAAAAATAGTTGTTTGTACAAATTTGTCAAACAAAATTTTGTTAAATATTATTTTCCTTTTATTATAAACAAAAAATAAGCTTTATTTATTTCTTTTCTAAACAACTATTTATAATATTATTTAGTTTGTGAAATATCTAAAAACTAACCATTAAAGCTATGTTTTAATTATTTGAAAAAAAAAAGGAAAAAAAGAAAGCGGTGAGGAAGTAATTAAATGAAATTTTCAACTGTTATCTTTAGGAAAAAGAAGTATGAACAAAAGTGGGGAGTTAGAGAAAATAAAACTTTAACATCTTACTTTAACCAATATTATCATCGTATCAAACAAAAACCGAAACACTGTACACATACACAACATAGAAAAAAACAAGAAATGAGGTGTTCATGCACACCATTATAGGCCTCGTAACATCATAAACATATGTATTTAAACTCTGCTATATGTTCATGTGGAGGAGTTGGGGACCAGCAGTTAATGCCTTCACCAGTTGTCTCTGTTACCCAATAACCGACATTTCAAATAACAGCCTCAGTGCCTCACTATTCTGGAACAATTACGATTAACAGATAGATAAATAAAGAAGTTTTATTAATATTGTAAAAAGTATATTTTAAATACCTTTTTGCTATTTTGAATATATTAATAAATTTAATAATATGATATAAAAGTAATTGGATGACACTATATATCATACTATTACAATGTTTTTGTTTATATATATTTTAAAGAATTCATAATGAACTTTTAACGTCACCGTTTCAATGAGAATCTCTAAAACTGTCAACATAAAAAATAATTGATAACATTTTTATAATTAGGTTCTTGTCAACAAATTTATTGGTTAAAATTAACGTGTCTTGAATTTTATAAAAATATATAATTAATTATAATATTAGATAAATCTTGATCTAAATATTACAAATAATATTTTATTTTATTTAAAGGATAAAAATATCTTGATATACAATTCTAATTAATAATTTATTTGATTTATATCTATAAAAAGTTTAAAAAATTAAATAATAAAATATTTATGTTTTAGTAATGCTAAAAACTAAAATATAATTAAACGTGAAAAAGAAAATTAATTTGAAGAAGTGAAGAAAGATATTATAAAGAAAGGAAGAATTTTTTAACATGAAATCATCACGGAAGAATTTAGAAAAGATTATAATTTCAAAGAGATTTTTTTTTAAAAAAAGTTAAAAACCGTACCTTTTAAACTTTCAAACGTTTCAAGTAGAGATGCAATAACTGATAACTCGGTCTGACTCGGCTCGACCCACCACTGGTTGATAATTTAGTGAGCCAATCCAACCCGACTTACTTTTTAACGAGCCAAACAATTTGAACCCGACCCGGCCCACCACAGGTTGGCGGGTTAAACGGGTTGGGTTACAGATTCACTTAATTAAAAAAAATACAAATTTTATATTGTTTTTTTCAGTCAAAACTAAATTATAATTCTAATTAAAATCTAAATAAACTTTAATACAATCCAAATACAAACCAAAATAAAAAAATACAAATTATTTATGTGTTGGCTAAAAAAAAACAAATTAACATGACTCAAATGTAAAGCCCAACATAATAAAAAATATTTGTGTGACCCTTTTATCTGCAGGTTAGTGAGCCAACCCGACTCACCACTGGTTCAATCCGGGTGAGTCGGGTTCTAGATGAGTCGGGTTAAAAATCAACCCGTATTGAAATTTGTAAAAAAATCTCAATCCAACCCGGCCCGAATCCGTGGTGAGCCAGGTTAGCTTGCGGGTTTCAACCCATTTTGACAGCTCTAACTTTGGTAGAGGTGTATCAACACTAAAGAGAATGTTTCTTTAATAACCAATTTTAGTAACTAAAAATTGTTAACCACTATAGTGACTAGTTTTGATACCAATTCATAAAATAAAAAAATATTAATTACTAAAATAGTCATATTATAAATAAAAGTTTATAATTAGTCACTAAATGATCTTGAGGGCATGATAATAATTAAGATTCTCTTTGCAATTAAAATGTCAAAATTAATATCGGCCTCTTCCCTATGCGTTTGAAATCAAGAATAATTTATATGCATTTAGTATAAACAGTTCTTGTTTAAAGTTATAACGAAATTTTAAGCTCTTAAATTTATTATTGATATGATTATTGATTATAACTATCTGTCTAAAATTTTCATTGAAAATATTTATATATATTTGACGAAAATTAAATTATACTAGTATTGATGTAGATATATTCTTATTTTTATTTTTCTGAATGTTTTTATAAAACAATATGTTTTTATTACTGTTTTTTAATTTTTTATATTTGTATAATTATAAATAGAAAAATGATTTTCTGACAAATAAGATTTTGATAAAATTGACAAAATTATCAAATAAAGTAATTTTTTACTTTTTTATGAAAATTATAAAAGTAAAATAAGGATTTCTTTTAATAGTTGTTTCTCAAACAAAATTTTGTCCGATTATTATTTCCCTTGTAAATAATATATAGTAACTTTCGTATTGGGAATAGAGTCAAAAAGTCCCACATTGGATAAAAATGACAAAGTTAAACACTATATAAGAATAAAGATCCATAACAACATTGTCTTAAGGTTTTGGTGTAAAAGTGGTGTCTAAGGTCTTATATGTGTAAGACTAATGTCATATAACCATATAGAAGCACAATCTCTCAATGACAATGACTATAATCATAACCCATATATGTGAAGAATATAAAATATAAACCCATCACTTCATTATATCTACAATTTAGATGGTGGCATATCCATGTGCTAGGTTCACGTGTGTATTTTGTATCTGCAAGCTGTGTGTAAAGTAGGCTTGATTTGTTGTATAATCATGCAGATATATTTGAGAGGTTTAAGGAGGAGAATGGTAATTTCAAGGCAAGCCTTGTGAGTGATGTGAAGGGAATGCTGAGTCTGTACGAGGCATCGTTTCTTGGGTACGGAGGAGATAAGATTTTGGATGAGGCCATGGTGTTCTCTAGATTCCATCTTAGGGTTGCCCTCAACAAAGGTGAAAGCAGTAACATGGTTTTGGAAGAAGTGAATCATGCATTGGAGCTTCCACTCCATCACAGAACCCAAAGGCTGGAAGCAAGGTGGTATATTGAATCTTATGCTAAAAGAACAGACTCAAATCGATTTCTGCTTGAAGCAGCAAAGCTTGATTTCAATATTGTGCAGTCAACAATGCAAAATGATCTCCAACAAATGTCAATGTCAGTCCGTATTCGAAAAACATACTTGAACGATATTTTTCTATATAAGACTTTTGACATCATTTTTATACTAAAACTTTAAAACAATGATGTTATATAAAAATTTATAACTTTCTCTATTTTATTCAATGTGAAACTTTGATTCACACTTAAACTATTTCCAACAACACTAGACTCAAATAAAATGTTGATTTTAGCCCTATGATGTTAACACAAGATTAACTGAACTAGCAGTGTTGTGTCTAAATTTGGTCTCTTATCGTAAATACGTAAATCAGTAACTCTTTTTCCATTAATTAAAAGTATGCATTCTGCAACTGTAAATGTCAACAGTGATTGGTCTTGAAAATGAAATCGACCAGACACACAAATATTCTGGTAAAAAAAAACAATACATGTCTTCAAAAAAGTCATGATTATGTAATTCCCCACATAAATTGTTCAATCAATTACGGATACTTTCACAATATTTTAATTATATGAGAAAATAGAAAAGGAGAAAGAGAAGGAAAGTGGTGGGGGGAAGTTATTAAATGAAATTTTCAACTATCTTGAGGAAAGAGAGGTGTGCACAAAAGTGGGGAGAAAGAAAAATGAAAGTTTATCACAACATAAATTTAATTAACCAGAATGAAAAAGGAAATAATATTTTCTGTTAAGTAGACAATTATTCCCTTAAAAAAATACAAGGTTACTGTTTTATGATGTTCCTTTTATTTTTCTTGTTACATTGTGATGAAGGTGGTGGAGGAGAATGGGACTGGCCTCAAAGTTAAGCTTCAGCCGAGACAGGCTTATGGAATGCTTCTTTTGGTCTGTTGGAATGGGCTTTGAGCCTCAGTTCAATGAGCTCCGAAAAGGCATAACAAAAGTTATTTCCTTATTAACTACAATCGATGACGTTTATGATGTCTATGGCACCTTAGATGAATTAGAACTTTTCACAACATCTGTAGAAAGGTAACTTACATCTAAGAACTTCGATCACGAGCATATAAAACGGCCATAATTATTAATCAGTGCACCAAGTAAAAAAATGGTTTTTATTGTTTTAGTTGGGATGTTAAAGCAATTGAAGTTCTCCCTGATTACATGAAGATATGCTTTCTGGCACTGTACAACACTGTCAATGAATTTGCCTACGATGCTCTTAAAGAACACGGACAAAATATTCTACCCTACCTCACCAAAGCAGTATGTTAGCTCATAAATTATAGCAATTATTTCTTACATATTATATATACATGTTAGTGCAATATTGAGATTATTTTTGTTTTTGAATTGAATTACACAGTGGTGTGATTTGTTGAAAGCATTCCTACAAGAAGCCAAATGGAGTCACGACAAACACTTGCCAACACTCGAGGATTACCTCAACAATGCATGGGTCTCATCTTCCGGCGTAGTTATACTCACCCATGCTTTTTTCTTACTAAACCAAAACATCACAAAAGAGGCACTTGAATCCTTGAACATTTTCCACTCCCTGTTACTGAAACCATCCATTATTCTTCGACTTTGCAATGATTTGGGTACATCAAAGGTAATTTGGATTCCGAACATAACCACGGTAGTCTTTAACATAATTAAACCATGAGTTTAGTTACAACTATCAAATGTCTTGTAACTCAATTTTTTGAGTAATTTTAGATCATTAAAACATAGAGGTAATTGATCTTGTGTTGTAATTGTTTAGGCAGAGTTAGAGAGAGGTGAAGCAGCAAGCTCCATTGTATGTTACATGCGAGAAAGTGGTGCTAGTGAAGAGAGCGCTTACAAGCATGTCCATAGTTTACTTAATGAAACGTGGAAGGAGATGAACATTGATAGAGTGTCACAGTCTCCTTTCCCAAAAGTTTTCATAGAAAGAACTATGAACCTTGGAAGAATTTCCCAGTGCATGTATCAGTATGGAGATGGACATGGAGCACCAAATAGCACTGCCAATAATCTTATACGATCCTTGATAATTGAACCCATTGCACTTTACGAGATGGAGACCTTTCCACAAGTTGCTTATTAATGGTCATCTTGCGAAAGAAAAATAAATTAGTTTGTATAGAGTGTTTGTTAACTTTGTATTATCTGGTTAATTGCAGAATAAGTGTTAAAGTAATTTCTTGATTCCAGTAAAATGTTTGTCCACTTCCTATTTTAACCTTTTTATTATCTAATATAATAAATATGTGCATAAATTACTTTAAAATTAAAAAATACACAAAATCTAATTAATATAAGAGTGATTGATCCAATATAAAACTATATAAATGGCCTAATATAAAACTATATAAATGACCTAAACTAAAACAATTTTTTTCCAAAACCTTAACCTTTTAAAACAATGTAATGATTTTCCATCAACAAAAGAACCGGTTATTCTCTTTTTCATTGGCTGATAAAGAAAATTGTGGTTTTCATTTCTTCGTATGGTATTAATTATGAGATAGCTTTGCACCTTTGTTTCTTTGACTTAAATCATAAGTTAAGTAAAAAAATCTTCATTATAACATTTGTGTCTATACTTATGTAAATCAAACAATTCACTTGTCATCCCAAACACAAGATTACAACTTCATACAATTATTATCAATATCAATAAGCACATATAACTTATAAATTTCATGCATCGTAGTAACCAGTATCATACAATATAATTAATTTAAACAAAATTACAAATCAATCATACATCCAAATAGTAATATTCATTTTGAATTTACTAAAACATTCATGTTCAATCACCAAAGAGATTACGGAAAAAATATTGAGCAAAAGTTTTCTCCTTCGAAAGACATTTATATTAATTTTTATTGAAAAAAAATAGGACCAAATATAAGATTGAGTTGCATCGTTAGTTTTGCTTAAACAAATCTATCTTTTATTATCAGAAATATATTTTCTTAATAAAAAATAAGATCGAAAGTAAGGTTTGAACTTTTATTACAATTTTTCTTGAGTGAAAATATCATAAAAATCAATTTCAATAACAACAAAATCAAATTAGTTTTCAAATATTGTTTTCAAAAGTATTTTAATAATATAATTTCTAAATTTCAAATTTTACACGATTTACTCAAACATCTTCTCCTCTTTATGATTCAACCTTGATCTTTCAAAACTTAATTTAAGTTTCTCAATACCTTATTATACATGATCTAATCTCTTGATAAACTTCTCAATAAGAACATCATGTCAAAGTATTTTAAAAGCATCAGTTAATAAACAACACTCTAAGTGCAAACATTTAAAAAAAAATTCAACCAAACTATAATTTATGCATAGAAATCAAAATTTAGTGACTAAACCACCTTCACATTGTGGTAATCCTTCTTGCAATTCTATAAAACATACATTTTTTTTTGTTACAATGCTTATTTTCAAAGAAACTTTTTAAATCCACACAATAAAGCTACTCAAATCAAGAAACTTAAAAAAAAAATGCAAACATAATAAATTTGAATATATGATAAATCAAATTTAGATGATCACTATTTTCAATTGATCTTACAAAGACCAATAATAAAATCAAACAAATAAAAAGAACAAATATGAATAAATGATCATATATTGATTTGATATAATTACTTACATAATTGATATGATTAATTGATTTGCTACAATTACTCATATAATTAATTATTTATGAGGTTCAAATATTTGTATTTATTTGATTTGTATTCTTATATCATGTATAATTTATGGGTTACTTTCTATATTTATAAATAAGACTCTTGTGATCAATAACAAGAAACACAAAGTTATTTTCATTCTCTATTCTTACATTCTCCCTCCTCTCACTGTTATATTTATCAATTTTATTTTATAACAAGATATCTGTAGAATAAAAGAAAACCTACTATATTTAAAGATGCAATTGTTCTCGAGTAAATTCCAATCCCGCTACTATTTACTGCTGATTTCTAATTTCTTAGAAACATCAATAAAATAAAAATGAAGAGTGAGTGGTACATGTCACGTGACAATATTACCAAATTGAAACTTTTTTTTATGTGTAATGTGATAAGTTAATTACATGTACAAGAAAAAAAAAGGAATAAAATGAAAAGCCTTATATTACGGGAACTAAAAATTCAATTAAGCTTTCGTTTAATGCATCGTCTATATTTTATTTTCTTATGACGACATTACACAAAAGAAGAAAAAACCGATAAAACCATTCTTCTAAATATTAAACATCTGTTTGGCAGAGAGAAATAAAACCAAGAGGCAAACAAGAAATAAATAAACAAATAAAATAAAAATTTAAAAATAGAGTAAAAGTAAAGATGATTTAATAGAAAAATATAACAAAAATAAAATTGTAAAATAAATAAAAATCATCATGATATATTATATTAACTATAATAAAATATAACTTTGAAAAATGTTGTAAATGCAAAATTCTTAAAATTATTGATGAAATTTTATTGATGAAAATAATTTGAATATATACGAATTTATTTTTATCGATAAATTTATTTATTGTTGATAATATATATTTCATTTGTTGATAAATTTTTTATCGATAAACATGTCGATAATTACAAATTTTAAAATTTGTCATGAACTAGATCCAACTCAATAACTTAGAGCATTTCTTCCTCCCCTAATTCCTTCCATGTCAGGAGTAGCCTTCCTTATTCATGCAAACCACCACCAGAGAGTTGCTCCATCCTTGCTACAAATTCAACCTTCATACAGGGTTGTCGTCGGCGACACTGATCACTGTCGAAGGCTTCACCAACACCATTATTCTTCCTTCTCCCAAAACCTAGATGTCCTTCTTCGCTCTCGTATGGTAGCCAAAAGGAGAACCCAAGATTTCTTTCCAGCAACCTTAAAATGCGTCATTGTCGCTTGCCATCACCCCGATCAGAATCGTCGACATTGTCGACGCCGCCAACACCTTCCCTTTTCTTTTCAAACAAACGCAAAGGTTGGTGATTGATTTCTAGAGGAGTTAAATTTGTTTCTGTATTTGGATTGTAAAATCAGTGGAGAAAAAAGTGAAAAATAGAGGTTCAAGATGGTAATGCAATGAAGATGATGGAGTTAGAATGGGCGACAGAGAATGATGAAGAAACGAAGGTTCTAGAGGTTGAATGCTGATGGTGTTTGATGGGAGAAAATTGTGTTGGAGTGGGTGAAGAAAATTGTGTTTCGTCTCACTTTCACCGCCATTGTTCATCGTTGGAATATAGGAGAGAAGAGGAATAAGATGAACTAGATGATAATGTTTATTTTACCAATAGAAAAATCTATCTATAATTATCGAGAAATTTTACTAATACATGTTTCATTGGTACAATTTACATACGATAGTTTTACTAATAGATTTTAATAGTTAATAATTTTATTTTACCGATAGATTTTAAGTATTATAGATGAATTTTGACAGTCAATAATATCACTATTTCAGGGGAAAAAAAACCTCTGGTAAAATCATTAGTAGGGGTTAAAACCTTAGAAACGCAAAAAATAACCCCCGTTAAAAATAATTATTTTTGTAATGTTAGTATTTAAATTCGTCACTATAATAATTAATTACTTTTTGTTTTTAAAATTAATAATTCTGAATATGCCTAACATAAATTATATTTAAATATGTTATAAATTTAGAAAATTTAAAATAAATTTAAAAATGAAATATTTTTACTAATAAAACAAGTTATTGAATTAATAATTACTTATAAAAAGATATTAGTATTAATTTTTTTGGAAACCCTTTTATTTATAAAATCTAAAACAAAAATTTTAAATCAGCCCTATACAATTAATATATTTCTTATAAAGTAGATAACGAGACTACTATAATGAATATGATATGGACACATCAAATCCCTATACCTATTCACTATTCCTACAGCACGATCACAAGGGGTCGAATAGTACTTAGGTACCTATTTTCTCCAAAAAATAAATATATTGTTCTATTATCTATTCCAATACGTACTTTGTTTGTGGTCCGTTGAATATTAAAAAAGAATTTGAGCTTTTTTTTTGGAATTTGTGATATTTATGGATATCGAAAATGTTTATATATATATATATATATATATATATATATATATATATATATATATATATATATATATATATATATATATATATATATATTAAACAAAATTATCTAAAACAAATCTTTAAATTCTAAATTTAGATAAAAATAATTTTAATACTTAATTTAAATTAATTTATTTACTAAAGCATTAATGCAAAGAAATGTTCCAAAAAAATTTAAAAGAATTCCATTAAAATATAAATTTTAAAAAATTAATCCTTATAAAATTAAATTAATTTATTTAATTTTATAAGTCTAAATAAAAAATAAATAAAAATATATAAAATTCACTAAAAATTATTTGTTGGTAGTATAGTATTTTTTTGTTACTCCTACGTCGAGACATATATATCTTGAATATGAAACTGAATATTAATTGATAGTCTAATAGCAGTTTTATTGCGAATGACATGATAGACCAAACAAATAACAAATCTTACTGGATAAGTTCAAACTCGTGACTCTAAGTTTATGTTAATAAGTAAACTTTAAACCTAACTTAATTGGTTTGTAAAACGAGCTTTGCATCCAATTATATATTATGAAATTGTCTTATAAGAATCTTCAACAATGTTTATAACTAAACACTATAATACATATATTCATTCATGGATAATTAAACAATGAGATAATAATAACAATTATTATATATATATATATATATATAAAGATATTCATTTAATAAAAACTAAATTTTTTCTACTTAATCCTACCATGTTTAATAGTCTCACATCGCTTAAAAATCGAAGCTTAAGCAGTCTAAATACTATTTCCTCCTTCTATCCTCCGAGATGCTTTTTAGGTATAAAACCGTCACAAAGCTCCACGCTCCAAAACGGACATTATCTCGGTTGCATGGTGATTGATCTAATGATGTCACTCGACGGACTTGGATTTGGAACATTAACGCCCACCATGGGACCGATAACAAGGTTCTAATACAAACCATCGATCGTCTTATTTAACCATTTTGATCCTCATTTTTCAAAAACAATGGTTTTAGTCCCTGACTTTGAACGGCGTTAAAATTTTGCCCCACGTGAAAAACAATGTTCCACGTAGACTGCCACGTATAATGACAAGAGGCTGCCACGTGTTTAATTTTTTTAATTAAAATTATTTGTTTTTATAAAATCCAGCACAATGAATTCATGGGACTACATGGAAAAGATGGATTCAACCCACTTTTTAACTCTTCTTCAAAAGAAAACCCTAAGAAACAAGATTTCTCCCCTTGTCTACTCTTTCGTTCCCAATCCCAACACCACCTTCTACATTCACAATCACACCTTCCACAGACGGACGGAGAAACTACCAGACTACCACCGACGACCTTGTTAGCATTGATAATAGGTAATTCCTTGAAAAACCAACAAAGAAAACCTTTGCTGCTCCCACAAAGTCTCCAAATTCCAAGTAGTTTCTCATTATCATTCCATCCATTATGATTGAGCTCTTTCTTTTTAGCATTTTGATCATCTAGGCATGCAGTTCCCTCAGAACTAACCCAAGTTATCCAAAGGGTGAAATAATAATTGTTATTACATAAACAAAAACGACTACAAAAAATAATCAATTTTAATATTTTTTAATTGTTAACAATTATTTAATATTTAAGTAATTTTTTATATTTTATATGCCATGATGCACATATATGATACCTGTATCGGATATGACATCTATACCATATGTCGATACATTTATTTTGAAAATAATAGATATGATATGTGATATATGCATTAAAAACATGATAAATATATGATTATTATTGTCTGAGTTCCAATTAAAATTATATGTATTAAAGTGGTCAACATAAAAAATTATAAATTATTATCATCATAAAAGTATTGTTGCTTTATAGAATAGATACTTCATTCATAGTACTGGTAAAATATTCTAAAGTATCGGACACAGATACGTGCCAAATACATATATGTGACCCAAATTGAAATATTGGTACGATATCATAGTTTATAGGTATTAAAATACTCTATTTAAGAGAGAGAGAAAAAGTTATTAAATTTAAATTCTTTTATCCAAATAAACCATTTAAAAAAGTAAAACCATTTAAAAATGAGATTAATTCAAATATGCATTAAAATGTCTTAACAATGTTAAAACTCCCTATTCTAACAAAATGTTAAGATGAGTTGATAAAATGTTAACAATTGTGCAACTTGCAATAATATATTTCCTGAACAATTGTCCACTAGGAAACAAATTCTTCACATTAGTTTTGATACCAATTGTTGGATCTAACACTTACCATTAGGCAAAAACCAATAGCTATTAATTAGGGAAAAACTCTTTATCATTAAAGCGTAATAACTCAAGAGTCACAATTCGATAGTGACTAGGCTTACCTGCCTCCACTTGAGACAATTGATATAACCTGCAACAAGGAAATGCACATATTCCATGATACTTTTTTTATGAATTTCAATGTTATGTATTTTTTTTTTCAAAAATGTTTCTTTATGTTCTATTAGTTTAAACTTAACGAATTTTCACATAAAAGCATTTTTCGACACCTTTCAATATTTGTTTGTTCAAAATTTTGTTGAATATTTCTAACAAAAATATATAAAGAATATAAAACTTTTTCATAATGGTTAGAATAAGTATTAAATCTAGGAAGAAAATAGTTATGTTGGCACTACAAAAATATATAAATTTAGTTGGGGTTTATTACTTGAGGTTATAATAACCTCCAATAAAAAAGTGACATACCAAGGGTTTTAGAAACCCTCCTTAAATATAAGGATTTTCTTAACAAACCTCGATAAAATTATTCTCACCTAATTTTTTTTATTTTCTCTCTTTTTTATAATTTTTAAAAATTCTTGGTTTCTCGTGTCTTACTACTCTTGTTGGCTGGAGAATTCAGGATGAAGAAGAAGAAGTAGGATTCTGGGGTTTTCTCGTGTGTTACCTCTCATCTCGCTCCGTTCATTATCTGGGTCTTCAATTTCATTTTCGTTTCAGTGCCTCTCCGTGGTAAACCACGACATCTCATCCCTTATTTCATCATCTAAGTTATTTTCGATTTCGTTTTGGTCTCTTTAAATTTATCTCCTTGAAGCAGTTGTGGCTCATGCCCTAGGAGGAAGATGTTCGCTCTTTCAATTTCATCAATCGTTTCCCTCTTAAATCAGGTAATAAACACAATCTTTCGATTTCACCATTGTTTTATCTACTTTCGATTTCGTTCTCTACTTTCAGTTTCTCATCGTTCTTTTGATTTCATCTCTCTATTTATATTTATCACTCTTTTAGATATGGAGAAATATCTATATATCTAAGCTTTGATATGAGACATTATGTTATGCTTAATTATGAATTAAAAAAACAGGTATTTGGAAAGGATTTGTTGAAATGACTCTTAGAGTGTTCATGTGGAGGAACATGGGATCCATTATATTGTTGATTTTATTGATTTGATAAACAAATGCAAAGTGTATTCAATGTGTTACTAGTGCGAGTGTTTTTCTAACAGTAGTGTATTCTAGAAACAGTACTTGTAATACTAAATTACTGATATGATTAAGCATTATTCCTTGGGTGTTAGAGTTTTGGTGTAAATTGAGTTGAGTGAGGATTTGATTAATTGCAATCATAGAGCATCAACTAGCAGAAAAGAAATTACAAAAATATGTTGATTGGTTAATTACAAAAACCGGTTAACATATAAATTGTGAAGTGTATTTTATTGATTTGAGGAACCTCAACAATGTTACCATTTGTTTTTTCTTCGACGCAAAAAGAGATTATTTACAAGAGGAATGACAGAGGAAAAGAAAACTTTAAGGTGAAACCTAGTGGCTAAAGGAGAGGATTCTGAGATTGGGTCCTACATTTATTAAAGTTGGCCAACAATTCTCCACAAGAGTGGACATTCTTCCACAAGAATATGTTGACCAATTGCTTGAACTTTAGGTGAAATTAGAGTTTTGGTTTGAACTTATGTTATAAGATTATTTCCTTGCATTGTGCTTATGTTGTATTTTTTTTATCCAGTTTATTTATGGCATTTATAGTTTAAGAAGAACATGAAAATTTCTCTTACTTCTAGATTTGTTCTTCAATTAGATCTTTATTTGTTTTTTTTTTCCTTTCTATTAGGGTTTGCTTTGTGATGCAATCATTTTGTTTCTTGTTGAGTAAATAATTATTAATAAAACCATTTTACTCTTTTAATCTTTTTATGATCTTATGAATTCAGATAATTTAATTATTGAAAAAAGGTACTTGTGAAATATGTTAAGGGCGAATGTCTCGGTCTGTGTACATTTTATTGCTAAAGCATTGGAATCTGAGAGGGCATTCCAATATATTGCCACTATCCAAAAGGCAATAGGGAATGTCAGTAAATCTGCCCTTTAACTCAATGAAATTTTAAGTTAACTTGTTTCATGGGATTTGGTTTGACTGATTGAGTCCAATTAAAATATTCAGCTGTCATTTTCTATAACTAAGCATGGCCTTCAAACAATATTGATTGTAAAATTGTTTGCGTTTATATAAATAGAACTCTAAATTATGGAAATTTAATGGATACATATTCCTGCTTTGATGATATAGAACTACATTTGATATGCTTACCTGCCTTTAAATATTGTAAATATATTAGGCATTGGTGTAGCGTTTATTGTTGTAATCACCATATAGTATGGTTGAGCTTCTAACGTAGTTTGACAGTGGGAAGCTCAACCTGTAACTAACGCAAATCAATTTGTCCAGGTATTAACGGGAGTTTTTGAAACCTCAAATATTAACGGGGAGTTTCCAAAACCCTAGGTATTAATGGGGTTCCAAAACTCCAGGTATTAACAAGGGTTCCAAAACCCCAAGTATTAATAGGAGATTTTCGAAATCCTAGATAATTTTCGCTAATTTAAGGAAGTTGCTAAAAATCTCTGATAATTTGTTAGCTATGATGACTCTTCTAAAAAAATTGTAAATCTCGAATAAAATCATTAGTGGAAGTTAAAATCCTAGTAATGTCAAATATAACCCTACTAAAAATAATTAATTTTGTAATGTGACCACTTTTTCGTGTTATATCTATAACTTGTCCCAATTACCTAGGTTTCCGATCAACTTATTAATCTTTGATTTTCTCATTGTATCATATAGTATTCGTACAATACACCAGACTATTAAGAAAAATATATTTATTATATTAGTTTAACTTCATTAAATTACAATATAATTAAAATTTAATGTTGATATTTTATTTTGTAAAATTAATCAATAATATTTTATTACTTTTTGTAAGGCCCATCAAAGTTTGGCTGGCCATTTCTGCCCTAAAGTTAAGGGCTGCCCTCTTGTGTTTGGGCCTAGGGCTGACCCAATTGATAAAACCCTTTTAGGTTGCCCTAACCCTCACTTTGCACTCTCGCAGAAGATTCAGCAGCCGTCACTCCCCTTTTCCACACTAGAGCTCTGCTAGGGCTAGCTTTACCGTCTCGAACCGGTCCGCTCAAAGCTCACGTTCTACTTTCTGCTCCATGTAAGTGACCCTAAACCTACTGCTCTTACTTCCATGTGGTCCTTTTTGTATTCCACCGTTTAAGGTTAGTCAATAACCTCATTCTTCCCACTGTACCGTTGTTCCACCAGTTTCCAGGTCTGTCTATCGAGCCGCCGTGCTCCGTGGCCCAGTGTCGAGGTCTCGTACAAGCCCTTTCCAAGTAAGGGAAGCTAGAACCCTTTCATGTGGTGTGTTTTGGCCTGTATTGTTGTGGTTTGCAAATTCTTTGAGATTGTGCATTGCTATGAATGTCTGGCTGGAATCTATGTTGGGTGCGTGTATGAGTTGTGCAGGTGCGAACAGTGGCGGATACTGATAGGCTCGCCCAGGCGAGCTTGCCTCGCCCAGGCGAGACGTGCAGAGGCTCGCCTAGAGCTTCCTGCGCGAGTGGTCGCTCAGGCGACTAGAGTGTGTTTTTGAGCGAGCAAACAACTCGCCCAGGCGAGAGGGGTCTCGCCTAAGCGAGATCCCGCGTTGCTTTCTTGTTCCTGTTTGAGCCCTCGCCTAGGCGGAGGGGGACTCACCTGAGCGAGACCCCTCAGCCTGAGCGAGGTGCTGGGCGAGACAGCGTTGTGTTTGGACGTTTGCTTAGTTCTGAATGATCTATTTTGGTTAGGCATGAATGTTATGATGAGGGACATGTATATAATGGAGTGTGATGCATACGTAACGTGATTCATGAATTATAAATGATGGATTTGGTATGAGTATTGGCATGTGAACTAAATGAGTTTGGTGTTGTTAAAGTGACATGATAATGAGATGAGTTGGATTCTATGTACATGGATGGATTATGATGAGTTGGAATGGGTTGGATTTGGAAATGTGAAAGGTAACGACTTTAAAGGTTGATATAATGAGGGTATCTTTGCATGGTGAATATTGTTTGATTGTATGATCGTATTTGGTCTATGTCAGTGCATAAATCCTTGGGGTCTCTAAGTGAGACTTTCAGGGTCGCACTTCAATGGTCGAGACGTAGTTCCATGGCCCCTGTTAGTGGGTGTTCATGGTGGTGCCCCATCTGTATAGCTGGGTAAGGATTCAAGGTAAGGTTGCATCCTGACACTTTGAGGAGTTAGTTAGTCTCACCTAGAGCGGACTGACTCCTGTGGTGAGAGTAGCAGGAGGCCCGAAATTCATTAAGGGCTAACCTTGTGGTGAGGGAAATTTGATTCATTGTAACACTTGTAACACATAGCTCGGGGGTGAGCAGAGGTATCCACCACAAGTGCAAGCATCCGCTGAATCCGACCAGGTTATACGTATCCGGATGAGTCGAGTCGAGTCGTAGTGTATTGAATGAAGAGTCATGACATGCTTGGTTG
>Ga0214542_1005092_pt1 | contig 25407 bp, 11 predicted proteins | sample CNSS1metaG_FD_160096 | JGI IMG/M metagenome (GOLD analysis project Ga0214542, IMG submission 160096) | Root nodule microbial communities from cowpea collected in UCLA plant growth center, Los Angeles, California, USA - CNSS1 | ecosystem: Host-associated > Plants > Roots > Nodule | place: USA...
ACAAATCCATATGCAAAAGTTCTAAAGGTTTTGATGTAGAAATCACATTTTTTGAATGAAATGAAGATTTTACTTGTTTTCCTTTTTGACATGCATCACATAGTTTATCTTTTTCAAACTTTATTTTTGGCAATCCAATTACTAATTCTTTAGAAATTAGTTTGTTTAATTGTTGCATGTTAATATGAGCAGCTCGTTTATGCCATAACCAAGGATTTTCTTCTTTAACAACCAAACAAGTTATATCACTAGATGATGCATTATCAAGATCAATCAAGTAAATGTTATTGTGTCTCATACCTTTCAAGGTTACTTCTTTGGAGTCCTTTTGATGAATAGTATAGTAGTCACTCTCAAATATTACTTTGAGTCCTTTATCGCATAATTGGCTTATACTGAAAAGATTGTGCTTTAATCCTTCCACATACAGTACATCCTTGATCTCCAAAGTATTTCCTCCACCTACATCACCTGTTCCAAGTATTTTTCCTTTGTTGTTATCCCCATAAGTGACAAATCCTTGTTCCTTCTTTTTAAAGTTCTTAAACTTCTTTTTATCTCCAGTCATGTGTCTTGAACAACCACTGTCAAGATACCACATTGATCTTCTGGATTTAGAAGTCATCTGCAAAATAAGGAAACAATTCATTTAGGTCCCCAACAACTTGTTTGGGTCCTTGGGGTTAGAAAACAAATATCTACTTATGAACAGGCACCCAGTGATACTTCCCATTAGGAACACCAAAATGTTTAATATTGCATTTGTTTGAAGTATGACCCTTTTTCATGCAATAAAAACATGTAGCGGTACATGCATATGTATTCATAGAATGATATGTTCCTTTTTCTACCCAAACTCTACGAGTTTTTTTAGCTTTATTTTTTAAATTATGATTATGAGCATGCTTGGTCTTATTTGGATATTTGAGATCAAACTTTTCATAGTTTTTATTTTCTAAGGCATCTTCAAGATGTTTTTCCAAAATACATATATCAAACATATAACTTTTACATGAAGCACATTCAATAGTTTCTTTTTCTTTATTTTCTAATATTGAAATTTTATTTTTCAAAAATTCTTCTTCTTCAAGAGATTTTTCGAATTTATTTTGTAAATCTTTAAAATCGAATTTTAACTTTTTATGAGCAGTATCCAATTTACTAGATTTAACAAGTAATTGTTGAAAAGCATCATATAAATCATCATAGTCATTTTCATAGCAAGTAGAATTTACCTCACTATCAGAATCATCGTGATTAGCCATCAAACATAGATTAGCTTCTTCATTTTCAGAATCGCTAGAATTTGATGAGCTTGAGGCATTGTCTTCCCATGATATGTATACCTTCTTTTTAAAGAATTTTCTGCCCTTCTTTTCTTCACTTTTCTTTGAATTTGGGCAATCAGCCTTGACGTGTCCAAATTCTCCACATCCGTAGCATTTGAAATTTGAGGATGATCCTTGATTATCCTTCTTGTTGTTCTTGAATTGATTTTTACCTTTGGCCTTCATGAATTTTGTAAACTTCTTAATCATAAGACTGAGATTTTCTTCGTCATCTGAGTCTTCTTCTTCCTTTTGCTTTTTGCGTTTGACCACTTCAGTTTTGAAGGTAATGTTCTTCTTTCTTCCAATATCTTCTTCTTCATTTAGTCTGCCCAGTTCAAGCTCATGTTCTCTCAGCTTTCCAAATAGAGCCGCCATCGTCATTGTCGCAAGATTTTGTGACTCCGTGATGGTTGTCACCTTCGGCTGCCAAGTCCTGTTCAAGGATTTAAGAATTTTTATATTTAATTCATCAGTGTCAAAAGTTTTACCTAGACCTGTGAGATGATTGACGATATGTGTGAATCGTTTCTGCACATCGTAGATAGTTTCTCCTTGTTGCATCCGAAAAATTTCGTATTCTTTGATCAAAGAGTTCTTACGTGCCCTTTTCACATCGTCTGTTCCTTCATGGGTCACACGCAATATTTCCCACATATCTTGTGCATTGGTGCAGACTGAGATCCTGTAAAACTCATCTAGGGTTAAGGTAGATGAAATTATATTTCTAGCTTTTACATCATATTGGGCTCGTCTATTTTCGTCTGCTGTCCATTGTGAGAATGGCTTTGGTTCCTGCACATCATTTACAATATTAACAGGAACAAATGGACCATTTACCACAACATCCCAAATACCTCTATCAACAGATTCCAGAAAAAATTGCATCCTCACTTTCCAGAAAGGATAGTTTTCACCAGTAAATAGAGGAGGTTTGTGGTTGACGCACCCTCAGCAAAGGTTTGATTTTGTCCAACCATTTTCAAAAAATTTGAATAAATATCAACGCAAGCTCTGATACCAATTGTTGGTATCGTGCAGCGGAATGTTTAAGCGTTTGGACAAAAACCAAGAGGGGTGAATTGGTTTTAAGTAATAAAATTAATACTTTAAAATTTTTCCAAAATTTATCGATTAAATCAAATATTAATTTCTTTAAACACAATAATAGATGAAATAAAGAGATAGAGAAGAAGATTGAACACAAGTATTTATATTGGTCCGGATCAAAAGACCCTACGTCTAGTTGTTACTCTCTCAAAAACGAGATTAACTAAATCACTAACAAATAACAGATTTACAAACAGATAGTAAAAGAGTAAGGAAAGAAAACACCTCTCTTGAACACACAAGAGATGAACACCTTTCTCTAAATCACACAGAGAACCTTGACCTTAGCTTTCCTAGCAACAGCAGCAACACTCAATCTCCTAGAACACCTCTCAGGAAAAGTTATCGCTCTACCCACACTAGGTTTTTTAAAGCTTCTTTTGAGAACACTTAGAGAACTCTCTTGCAGTCACAGCACTAGCACTCTAGCTTCTAAAAAAGGTAATTGAGAAGTAACTCTGATGTTCCTTAAATAGGGGTTCCAGAAATTAGGTCAAAAAGCTGAACAGTCACGTCCAACTGACCAGGATAATCGATTATCACTAGTGATAATCGATTATTCCAGTGTGGTTTATGAAAAAAAAAATTTGAACAGATAATCGATTATCAGAGGTGATAATCGATTATTCCAATGTTTTCTTGAAAAAAAATTAGTTCAGCTTAGGATAATCGATTACCTAAGTGATAATCGATTATCACTTTGATTTTTTGAGAAATACCAGAATTTTCTTGTGCAATATTGATTATAACTATTCTAATTACACTTTACAATATAGCTTTAAACACAACAACACATGTTCTTCATATTGACTTCCAGATGGATTTCAGGCTTCTTTTATCATCATCAAAATCTTGCTTCAGCATTTAGACTTGTATTGCTTTTGCCAACAACGCGTTCTCGCTTAGGCGAGCCCCTCTCGCCAGAGCGAGATAGTACCTCACTCAAAACGAGAGCTCTCCGCCTGAGCGAGAGCTCGAGTTTGAGTCTGGGCCTGTTCTTGCAAGTCTCGCCTAGGCGAGGCAGGTTCACGTGGGCAAAAACATCGGATCTCGCCATTGTTCTCCTTGCAACAGCCATACATACATATCCAAATAATATAACCAGGCATCCTATGCATCCATAGTGGCACACAAGCTTAAGAATCGTGTAACAATAGCAAGACAAGCAACACTCGTAATAAACAAATAAGTTCTAGCTTCCCTTACTTGGAAATAGCTAGAAGAGGCCTCGACTCAAAATAGTGGAGCATGGCAGCTCTAGGAACAAACTAATGAGCTGAAAGAAATAGCGGAACAGAACTGAGAAATGGGGTTACTATGAAACCCTAACTGGAAATACGAAGAGTGATTAACTGAAACAAGTATGAGCTGGAAAAATACTTACATGGAGCAAGAAAATGAGATTGAGCTACATGATCAAGATTGGGGTTAAACCCTAGCAGAGCCTCTGGAAAGAAGGAAAGCGTATGAGAAGGGCCTGTTTGCAAGTGAGAGCTGAATGAGGGCTCTTGGTTGCTTTAGGGGCCTTGGCACCCTATGGACCAGCCTTTAGGCCCAACAGATTTAGGGCAACCCTTAAACATAAGGCAGAAAATAAAAGTGGGCCTTAGTAATAACTAAAAAGTGATTGATGACATATAATTTTAAAATTTATTTTTTATTTTTTTGATTGAAAACAATTTCAATGTCTAATATAATTCTACTAACTAATTTTTTTTGGTGATATAAAGTTTTAGAAACTATTTTACACATTTTTTCATTTCAAAAACAAATTCACATATAGGAACAATTTTAAAAATAAACGGATAATTTAATATATGAATCTCTTATTTATAGTCAAAATAAATAAGCGGTACAATATAATAAATATTAAGCTATTTTATTTTTTTAGTGTAATACAAAAATTATAGTTTTAATAAAAAAAATTAATTCCTGTTCCATTAGTCTGTAAACTAAAAAACATTAACATTGATTAGCTTTAAAAAAACATTTTTACCATTTATGTTTTTGCTAAATTTAAAATACTTTTTAATACTAATTTTTTAAAACATTTTACCATATTATTTCTTCTACTATATATATAAGAAAATAAATCATTAGGTAAAATACAAAACTAGCCCTATCTATTATTCTGACACTAACTTTGGGTTTTTTCGTCATCTAACAGGTAGTGTTTTGGTGGTGAAAGGTCTTTAATGATTTGATAGATGTTGCTCACAGATTTGAAAATCCTTCTTCTCAAAGGCAATCTATTTAGTAACATCTTCTCCAAGCATTAATCTGTTTTGAACATTTGCTTTGAAGCTCGGTTTTTGCTTTTGTTCTTCCTTTTCTTCTTCTTCTTGAATCCTTCTACTTTCTTTTTCTTCATACGAAATTAAATTTTATTTTCTTCTTGTTCTTTATGCAAAAATAGAATGTTTGCTTTGTCAGTCAAGGTTGGTTTTTGTTGTACTTTTTCCTTTTTTTCTTCTCCTTCTTCGTGGATCCTTCTTCTTTCTTCTTCTTCATACGAAGTTTTTTTTTTTGCTTCCTGTGTTTATTGTTCTTCATGCATAGTTTTTCTTCATGAAAGGTTTAATTATTTTCATGTTTTTTGTGTTGAAGATTTGAAAATCCTTCTTCTCCAAGGCAATCTATTCAGTAACATTTTCTCCAAGCAACAATCTATTTTGAATGTTTGCTTTGAATGTTAGTTTTTGCTTCTTCTTTTTTTCATTTTCTTTTTCTTCTTCTTCTTCTTCTTGAATCCTTCTAATTTCTTCTACTTCATACAAAGTTAAATTTTATTTTCTTCTTGTTTATTGCTCTTCATGCAAAACAGAATGTTTACTCCGTCAAGGTTAGTTTTTGTTGTACTTTTTCCTTTTTTCTTCTTTTTCTTCTTCTTCGTAGATCCTTCTTTTTCTTTCTTCTTCTTCATACAAATTTTTTTTTATGCTTCATGTTTTTATTGTTCTTTATGCATTGTTGTTCTTTAGGAAACGTTTGATTTTTTTCATGTTTTTTGTGTTAAAGATGGTTTGTCGTGGGATAATACATTTTTTCTTCTTCTTTCTGCTTTCCTGTCATAACAAACTGTCATTTTTATCCAACCTTTTTTCAGTATTGGGTTTCATATTTTTTTTTAGGGTTGAAGGTTATTTTGTCTTTTTCCTTATCCTTTTCAAATGTAGAGGTGATAGTTCTTGGCGCGAGTACTTTGATGCTTTAGTTTGAAATGTAGGTTTTTTATGGTTCTTTTGTTTGGTAATATGTTATTTTTCTTCTTCTAATTTTCTAAACTTTCATTCTTTAATATTTTTCTTCTTTGGTTTGGTTTGGTATTGTGTTATTGTTAAAGGGCAACATTTATGCATTTGTTTTTCTTGGTAAGTTTGTTTCTTCCTTTTAATATGTTATGTTGTTGATATACTATGTTGTCGATATACAGTATGTTTAGGATTTGTTTATTCTGTAAAGTTGATTTTATATAAGAAGTTGTTCTTTACATTTTAGGTTTTTGTTATTTTTTCTTTTTGGTTCTTTTTCCCTTACACTTTCAAGAGATAAGCTTTTGGGATTTTGGTTTCATCCGTCTGGTATTGTTCGTTTTCTTCTACTTTTTATTGCTTATGTTTTTCATAAGTTTTTTTTTTCATTTTCCTCTATTGTTGTTTTCTTTTTTGTATTTCTCAATTTTTTGTTCTTATTGTTGATCAATGATTGTTAGTACCATTTTGTTGTTAAAAGATAAGTTTATTATGTTGATGAATGATTGTTAGTACCATTTGGTTGTTAAAAGATAAGTTTATTACTTATTTTTGTTTTGTGGAGATGATTTATTTGAATATGTTATTTTGTACCTTTCAGGCTTTTCTGGTAACATCATCTTCTTTCATTCCTCTATTAACAGGTAAGATTTAGTGTTTTATTACCTTTTTTGTTGTATGGAGTTTACATATTTTAATTTGTCATATTTTACCTTGTAGATTCATTTTTAATTTTGATCTACATCTTCTTTCATTCCTCTCTTTCAAGTAAGATTATGTGTTTATGTGAGTTAATTTATTTTTACTTTTTATTCTTCTCATTTTAATTTTTTATGTATGTTTGGAATAGAACATTTTTACCCATATGTTGTATGTGTTTGATCATGATCCTAATGGCCAGATTGGATTCTACTGGGGTGTTGCAAATGATGGTTCGGTAGTTGTGCTAAATCATTCGCACCATTTCCAATTGGTATGTAAATGTGGTTTATCTTTACTTTTGCAAGCTCTTATTTTGAAATTTAGCATTTGAAAAGGTTATAATTTACGAAAGATTCTATAATGTCAAAACATTGATTATAAATCATCATTGAGATTACATTTTTGTGTGTGAAAGTAATACAATTATAATGCATAACTTTGGTTGGAATTGCATGGTGTATGTTTCATAGCAAACATGGTTTGATAAACTTTAAACATCCAATGAGGAAGATTTTAGTTTGATAACAAACCGACTGCAATGTTGAACATGACTATGGTGAATTCTTTCTAATATGAATAACAAGAGATTTTAGATTTTATTATATGTGTATTTGTTTTCATTGTATGTTGTTAATGTTTCTTCACAAAATGAAGTGAAACTTTATAAACGTAGTTTGTGTACAAGTGCATATTTGCTACTATGAATGTTCACAGTTACTATGTTGTAATTTCAAAACCAATTGATTATTTATCTCTTTTCTTTATTGGTATAATGTTCACAATTTGTTTTTTTTATATGTATTAGGAGATGTATTCTGATATGTATTAGCATGTCTTTACATTTTGATATGTATCACATTGCACAAAATATATACGTTTAACTCTAACAATAACAAAAAAAAAATATACAATTCATTTTAATATATTATAGAACTTTATAGTACAATTCATGTATTATGATTCATAATAATAGAGTTATTAATTACATGGTACATTTTTCTTATTAATCGACTTTTCTATAATAATTAATACTATAGAAGGAAATGACTACTTAATTTAAATAATAATTAAAATGATCTTTTCAAATCCTTTAATTAATTGATAGTTCTATAATAAGTAATAGTATATATTTTATAATTATACATAATAATTGTTTTAATAATTGTATAATATATTTGTTTTATTAATGAATTTTTCTATAATATTAATGTTATACAAAGTAAATTATTATTTTTATAACTATATTAAATCGATCATAATATCGTAGAAAAATAATTTAACCATTGAAAGTAAAATAAGTTTATTATAGTTAATCATAGTCACACTTCACAATAAATAATGTCAAATTTGAAAACAAAGGTTTATAATTTATTTGATCATACTTTATCATGAGAATAACTATACATAATTAATTTCACAATATTTTATAATGAAAAAGAACAACTTCAATGAAATAACCTACCTACAGTAAACAGATTAACACAAAATATTATACCATCACAGAACCAAATTAATAAGCATACTGAACCAAATTATAGACATATTGAATATAATACTAGAAAACTGATTCACCAAATTTAAAGGCCCTCCACGAAATCAAACCGCACAGGTATTGAAAAGACACAATAAGTATTACTTGCCGTCAAAACCAGACCCTTCATATTGATTCTGAAAATGTAATGATTTGACCATTAAAAATGTAATGATTTGATCCCTACAAAATAAGTTTAAAGCTTATTTAAACAGTATTGAAATATGAATTATATCAATAGTTAATCAGCATAATAAATAGTTAAGTTTTTTCAAATAATCAGCAATTATACAATACAAAATAACTAACAATTATTTGTCATCTTAGGTTAATTATACCAAATATAATTTTCCTATTACAAACAAATTATTTTCAATTAACACAAATCTATATTAAATATAAAAAATAACTAACATAAATATGAAATTTCATGTTAATTATACGATTTTTTTCCAGTATAAGTTGATTATTTTCAAATAACACAAATGTATATTTAAATGTAAAAAATAACTAACAAAAATATATTATAACGTCATATTTAAATATTAGTTACTTAATCACATTATTATTAATTATATTGAATAATTTAGCTATTAAAAACTTATTATTCTCAATAACTCAAATGATTATTTAAATAATATATTTATCACTTTACATAAGGAAATCAATAAGTACATGTTAAATTATTATTCTTATCATTGTATAATAGATTTCTTAGTTTTATTGAATTTCATATATATTGAATACATTTACAATATATCAATCATAATATTGCAGAAAATAATTTATGTATTTAAAATAACAATAACTTTATTATAGTTCAATTATCGTTACACGTCAATTTTTAAAATAAGTGTTTATAATTAATCTACCATACTATATCAATAAGTACAAAGGTCCCGTGTAGACATTTACTTTGGTTTAAAATCATTTAATAACAAAAGATAATATCTCTTAATCCAATATATTTTATTTAATAACAAAAGATAATATAACAAAAGATAATATAACAAAAGATAATCATTTAATAACAAAAGATAATATAGCAACCACCGTACATATATTTTATTTTAATATAATAATAATAATAATAATAATAATAATAATAATTATTATTATTATTATTATTATTATTATTATTATTATTATTATTATATCTATATCTATTCTATAATAATAAAGGGAATTCTCTTTTTGTGTCCATATTTCATAATACTCGTTTTACTTTTAATTATTTTAAAAATTAATTATTTTATAAATAATTTACTTTTAATTATTTTTCTACAAATCTCTTTTATTTTAAATTATTATTTAAATTTTCTTTTTACATATCTTATTTTTATTTAAATTATTTTTATTATTGATTTTAAATTTTTTAAAAATTAAAAAATACAAATACACGTACGTGACCACCTATGTGTTCGCTGGTTAATATTAATATTAATAATATTATTATTAATACTATTAGTATAATCTATTGTTATTATTATTAATTATTTCCGAAGAAAAAAAGAAACATAATTAGCGGAAGCTATCTGATCTTCCGTATCCACTTCTTCCTTCATCCCTTCTCTCATTTGAAGCTTCGCGAACGAACATAACGAACCCAATACACAACCATTCCATAACCAGACAAACACACAAACAAACATGTCCGGTGTGGGCCCTCTTTCCCAGGATTGGGAACCCGTCGTCCTCCGCAAGAAAGCTCCCACCGCCGCGGCCAAGAAGGACGAGAAGGCCGTCAACGCCGCCCGCCGTGCCGGCGCCGATATCGAAACCCAAAAAAAATGTTCGTTTCCAATACCCTCGATGAAAAAAGTAAACAAATCTTCGAAAAATTGTTCCTCGCGTGTTAATTGTTTTGCAAAACTGAATTTCTTCTAGCGATTTCATCAGTTTATCGTCGATTTTTTGTTTTTGAAATCTCGGATCTGAACGTGTTTTCTTGTGACTATTGCAGATGATTTGGTGTTGAGGCAGCAGATTTAATTTGCAAATTAAATCTTTTAAATGGTTAGGAAAAAATTGAATTTGATAATTGTTTAGTATGGAAAAGGGGGCACTTAAAAAGCAAGAGCTAAATGATCTGGCATAGGATGGTTATTGATGTGTCTTTTGTGTGTGTGTTTGTTTGTATGTGGTTTTCATTTTTCTTTTGTTGATGAGCGTTATTGTTTGATGGATGGTTTGAATGGTGATTGTTCAAATGTTGCTCTTACAGATAATGCTGGGACAAACAAAGCAGCCGCTAGCAGCACTTCATTGAACACTAAGAGGCTGGATGAGGATACAGAGAATCTAGCTCGTGAGTATTACAACATATATAGACAGGGAATTAGGTTGTGTATGATTTATCTTCTGAAAAACTGCTTTTAGTTTTCAAAATTTAACTAAACAAGGTTGCTTGGACAATTGGTGGAGGGTGGTGTAAGGCACAAAGCAGAATGTGGACAAATAAGACGAGAAAATATCACCAACTGGCTGTTTTTTGGTTTTCAAAACACTTGTTTTGTGGACGATTTTCAAAGCCTAACAGATTTTAGATAACAAACTTGATTACTGAGTAGTGTTAAATTTTTATAAGGAAATCAAACAGCACTTAGTTCTTTTTTTCCTTATATTTTTTATACAAATGAAAAACATCGGTGCATCTACCTTTGAATATACAGTTATATGGGAGGAATAAAGAGGTGAATTATGTATACAATATTGTGGTTCATATGAGGTGTTTGCATTGAGGGGATATTCCCTGCAGTGGCTTCCTTGTCCTGCTTTAGTATTGTCAACTACACAAATTTTCTTGGAGCATGTTCTTTTTGGTAGTTTTATTTATTGTCTTTTGACTCTGTCTAGGTTATGGAGGTTCTGTATTTTTCAATGAATAGTGATTATGTGGTAGGTAGATTGAAGGTTCCACTGTCTCACCGTTATAATTACACAATAGCTAGAAATGTGTTTACTACTAACTTTTTTGAGATGTCAAGGCAAAGTGTTTAGTGGTGTAATTGTTAGAGGGGCTATGTAGAATCATTTATGCATCTTCCCCGAACCACTCAAGATTTTTGGGTAATTGGTTAATGTCATGGTATCAGAGTCTCTGTGAGCAAGTTATCTAGAGTTTGATTCCTACTGTCCTCATTCTTCTAATAAAAAGTTTAATCTCTTCTAAGGTAAGGGAGCCTGAGCATTGATCATGCTTAAAACTAAATAGATTTGGGGTGTGTTAGAGATGTGATATAAATGATAGATGATAGAAATCACTTTGAGTTCTTTTTCTTAAGCACAAATAAGAAAATGTATGCCTAACATGGTAGAAATAATGGCATAGATTCAGACACCAGGAAAAACTTAATGATAGTAACCCTCTTCCCCAACCAAATTAATGGTTTTTTTTTCAACGATTGACCTATGTGCGATTTCTAAGTTGAATGATACTATCTTTTTCAAATCTTGCCATTATAAATTTGAGTCCTATGTGCATACGATCTGTTTCATATGCCCCTCTATATTTTGGCTACTTCTTGAAGAGAAGTGGAACTTCTCGGGGTCACTGGATCATTAATTCTAGGTTTTGATATTAAATCCTTGGGCTTGAGGATCATAAAACAAGGTTGAACTTCTTGCTCTCTACGTTCTTTTGTCTACTGATTGTACGTATCATGGATTCATATGATTTCATAGTCTGTTTAATGGACCGGAGAATTATTGTGAGCAGTGGCACTGTTGTTCAAGTTTTAAATTTCTTAAACAGAAATTAAAGCTTCTGATTGGAGTTTTTTGTACAGATGAGAAAGTACCAACTGAACTTAAGAAGGCTATAATGCAAGCTAGGATGGAGAAGAAACTTACTCAGGCTCAGCTTGCTCAAGTATTACTCTCCCCCCTGCAGAAAAAAAAAATGAATAAATTATCGGTCTCTTGATTTTCCTTTTCAATAATAGTTAGGCAATATCAATGATTTGCATTTGCATTGTTATTTGCAGCTGATCAACGAGAAACCTCAAGTGATCCAGGAATACGAATCAGGGAAGGCCATTCCAAACCAGCAGATAATTGGCAAGTTGGAAAGAGCCCTTGGAACTAAACTGCGTGGCAAGAAATAAGGAAACTAAATTCATGGTTCTGCATATATTATGTTTTGCATGTCTCGCTATGGGAGTGTTGTGTTTGCTCACTAATTGTGTATATTTAAGACAGATAAAGGGTTGTGAAGACCTGAGGCTTTCACCTGTTCGAATAAATAAAGTTGCATTTTCAGTATAAAACCTAGTTTTACCCGCGATTTTGTGGGCTTAAGAGCTCTTCTTTTATAACAAAGATGTTATTTAAGATTACAAAGTAAAATAACTATAAACATTCCTTTAATAATTTATACTGGGAGGAATTTACAAAGATGGTATGCACTTTTTTTTTCTTTAATTTATAAGACGATATAATGTAGTATTTGCCTTTTTGAAGTAAAAGCTCATGTAGTTAATGTTATAATTCTATGTAAGAACATTAATTAGTCTTGTACGAGATTTCTATTTATAAGTGTCTAAGGTTATTGGGTATGTCGATCGTCAACACTGTTCATGTTATTTGGGTATGTTGTCAAGAAGATTGTTCTAGTTGGTGAAGATTACACTGTTGAAACAAGTTGGTTTTGATTAGATAATCAATGACCAAATCATTTTGGTTTGACAACTAAGACCTAAGAGATTCTCTTGGATATCTTATTACAAAAAAGAGAAAAACATTTGAGGTCAATATTGTGTCAAAGTGTGTGAATAAATATAGAAAGCTTGGAGAATGGTTCAGTAGTTAGGATGTAGTAGCATGGAACAACAATATTCATTATATTTAAGATTTCTTTTTGAAAAGACATAATTCTCGTCTTATAAATGGGGTATCATTAAGAAATAGAAAAGTCCCTCCTAATCTATAAGAACTTTTAGAATTATATCTTTTTCTACCTTGATTCTACTAACGACTTATAAATTTTTAAAGGTATTAAGCTTCTCCTTTGAAATATACCTTGAGGTTTCGTGCAAAATTTTTCTTTGCTCAAGGATATAAACCCTTAAAATTCATATTTACAGACCAACGTAAGGACCATGAAGAAACGATGGAGGCATATCTAAGTTAAGGATTGAAAAAGTGAAAGAAAAATATGTAAGAGGAAGAAAGTAAGGCAAATAAATTTATTGGTTAAATGACAAGGCTTATTTACAAGGAATTATACCACCTTTTTACTTTTCTAACTTTTGCGCTTCCTTTTTAACAAGGAATTTGATCCCTACAAATTAATTAATTAAACTTTTAGCGTCAAAATGATGAGAAAATTGTTCCATTTTGTCCTACGTGAGTATTAGATCGAATTATCGGGTTGTATAATTGTTCTGTAGCGCAGATAAGATAGCTCAAGTTACAGTAGATTCTTAGTAGGACAATTGTTAAGGAAAAGATTGTTGTATATGATATCAATTCTTCTGTGATTAAGGTCAAGTGAACCGAGTTAGAATCAAATCATAATATTTGAGTCATAATGTTTGAGCTTGTATTACACTCTTTTAAGTAAAATGAGTTGGTTTGACATCAATAATTGTAATCCTATTTTCATGTGTCAACTATAATTATTTTTTCTAAAGAGGTTGGCTTGACTTTCCTTTAAACTGTAGACACTCTATTATTGAGTAAGAAAATCAGAGAGAGAAGAGAATGACCAGATTTTATCTATAGTTTTTAAATAATAAACAATAAAATTTATGATAGTTTGTGATGGAATGATAATTAGCCGTGGTTCGTGTTAAGTTCTGCACCTAAATTCAGTTTTAATTTTAACGGTAATAATAATTATGTGTTAAAAATGATTAATATATTAAAAAAATATGAAATTAGTTATCCTACTTTAAATAGAAATAGAAACAAGAAAGGAAGATTAAGAAATGAAAACCTACCATAATAGGGTGGCTTAGATTTGTTCAGGTACGGGCACATCCTCCTCATCTGGTGCACTTGAAACCCATTCGCCATCCTCCCTCTTCACCATTCCCTTGTTCTTCTCCACCCACCAAGACTCAGGAACGCCACACTCATCCTTCAGAAACGAACACGACTTATTCACCAGAGCCAAACTCCTCTTCACTTTCAACTCAAACACTCCACGCGCTCCGTTCCACCCTGCCACAACGTGCAGCATCGCCTGCAAATTGTGCCAGTCGCTTGGGTTCTTCGACTCCTTCAAGCTCGGTGACTTCCGCGTGTCGATCACCAACTCCACGCCCGTGTGCTCGTACCCTAACAACCTTCCCGGGTAGTGCGGAATCAAATCGATCACGTTCGTCACGTGCAGAACCTTCAGGTTCCCCATCCTCTTCAACCGGTTATTGAACGCCCTGTTTCCAACCTGGGGAGACCCAAACACGATTGCGGTGACCGGCACATCCGTTACCCCGTTTTCCACCAAGTCAAACCCACTCACTATCGATAGGGATGCGCCCAGACTGTGTCCCATGATCAACACACTCGGATTCTCGGATTTGTATTGTTCTAACAGGGATTTCACGTGAGAAACAACTTGTGTTCTCGCGCTGGTTTTCGTGAAAGGAGAGTTTGGATCATCGGAGGTATAGATTGTGAGCCAACCTAACATCACCTTTGGTGTCCCTGAATCATCTTCTTCGTCACTACTGCTGCTTCCTGTTTTATAAATTCAATTTCGAATTTAACTATGGTTAACTTTGTAGTCTAAGATTTTATCATAAAATATTATTAAACAAAATTTGAAATATATTACCGTCCTTGTTTCTTGCCTTCAACTCTTTGACGCTTTCCGCGTTGAGCAGTGCGGAAGCGGACTCTTGGCTGGCGCCGAAGACGTTGATCCACTCCAGGTCTCTCGTGGTGCCGCGCCACACCACGTAGATCTCTCTCCGCCCGAGCTCCTTCGAGCGGCTGTCCGACGTGACGGCGACGTAACCGATCCAGTTGGACTCGCGGTCCCAGGCCTCGCGCGAGAGCGAGTGGAGGAGGAAGGCCTCGGGAACGGAGACTCTGGCGGTGGCGTAGAGGAACGCTGTAACGTCGTAGTGGTCGGCGTCGTCGAGCATGACCTTTCGGAAGAAGGAGGTCTTGCCGTAGCGGCTGGAGCCGCAGAATGGCGAATTCTTGTCGTTGTTGAAGGCGTCGTAGGTGCCCTGGATGAAGTCGCCGCAACGGAGGATGAGGGTGCGGAGGGAGGGGTGGAGGGGGTCGAGAAGGCTGGCCCAGTCGTTGTGGCCCAGAAGTTCGGCCCAGGTGGGTTGGGAGGCCATGGTAGGGAGAAAGTGTGTTGAGAGTGTGTGGTGTTGAGAGAGATAGAGAGATAGAGATGTGGGTGATGAAGTGTGAGTGTGTTTTGCGAGAGTGTTACCATGGATATATATGGATGGATGTCGCTGACCCACCTTTCACGTCCTCTGGTGTCTCAATGGTTGTTCTCTATTTCCTTTTTCACGTGTGTCATTTTTCTGAGCATCCTTTTCCTTAATTAACTTCATATATCTATTTTTAGTATAAGCTTTATCTCAATACAAATATATTTTTAATAATGTATTGCACCTTACTCAATAATTTGGTCCAAGAAGGTCTATTAAGCCTCATAAAGAGATATTTCAAGATGCCTTAATAAAGAGATATTTCAAGATACTTTTATAAGAGCAAATACTCTTAAATTTTTTAATACCATATATTCACAAAATATTTGATATAAGGTGTGTGTTCACACATTATTATTATGATTATTATTTAATTGACTTAAATCGTTATTATTAATATTATTTGATATTACATTACCATTTTTATCACTTGGACCTCTTGATCTCAAAACCCTACAAATATAGTCGTTGTTCCTCAGAAAAAATGATTCTAACGCACATTCTCTTTTACTAGAAATGATCATATCTCTTATAGTGACTTGAGTGTCAAAGAGTCTTTTGTAAGTGGATCTTCTCATGTGCTTTGACCTTTAGAAGCATCATATCAAGGTTTATCAAAGCCATCAAGATCTTGCCACCTGTTTGAAGGCTCACCTCAAGTTCTCGATAAGAACATTTGGTGCATACCGTGGGTGTAACATCCCGTCAGGATATTACTGACTTTTAATAAAATAAAGAAGTAAATTAATAACACAGCATCTAATAATACCTCATTTTCCCAAAACGCGGGAAAATTTAAAATTTATTAAATAAGTAACCAATGTTCATAACCATCAGTCACCAAAACCAAAATCAAATGTTATAATAGCACCCATCAGGGTTTACAACTGATCTCAAAACTAAAGAAAAATAAAACATAAGATTTCCCCCGAATCTATCCCCTCTCTGCGACTAAGCTTCACCTGAGCCACCTGCATCAACAACATCTGCTCTCGTGTACCGCATACATGATCATTGCCAATCACAAGCAGATAGGGTGAGCTTAACAAATAATACATATAAAATCAATACATCATATAAAACACGTTTATATTCACTCATGTCCAAACATCCTTAAAATACCATATATTATAATCACACCATACTTCCCTGTTCTACCTCTCATAGTGATTACTTCAAGATGACTTGTTGCCATACCTATCGGCCACAACCGATAGAGCACGTGCGGGAAATAATGCTACGGATCATACACCGTAACGCCAGGTACAGTTCCCATATACGAACATAGTTCGCATCGTCCCAAGACTACCAAACTCGTCATCCAACAACTGAGGAGGGCAATCTATCTGGACCCATCCGTACTGGCCACAACCAGCACACTCATACCGGCAACACTCGTCAACCCGAGCCACAACTCAAGGGTTCCTCGTGTTCATCCGCCATCCCGAGCCATATAACCATAACACATCATTTCTTAAGAATTCAGCCAACAACAATGTACTCTAACTATTTATGTTCCCAATTCCAACAGTCCCTATTCTAAGACTTTATTATGAGCAGTATTAGAAACCCAAGCTAACCAAGTTGCTAATACCAATTCAGATAATTTGTTCATTACTCCAAGCAATAACAATTCTCAGATTAATAGCTTGCTCTCATTTTACCATGTTCAAGGTTTCATACTTGCTAAAATCAACGCATCATCCCGTGCCCCTATCTTATTTAATACTTACACTCACTATTGCAATTAACTCAACCCCACCACAACCAATACAACCTGATCCAAACCAGATTTAAGCCTTCCCCAGGATGCTGACAATTCTTATGTTCTTCTTATATTCACAAAAACCTACCCAACATACTTGACCACAATTAAAGTAGAAAACAGCTCATGACCTATTAATTTCCCGACCCCAATTTCATCGTACTGAACTAATTCTTTCCAGAACAACTACCCAGACCCTCAGCATTTGTTTCATCAGCCCTATTTATAACAACTGCGTCGGCGCCTGGCGGCAAGCCCCGCGCCGCCAGGCGGTGCATACCATCTAGGCATTTCTAGATCCTTTCCCAGCACCCTTAACTCCACCATTCTTTCTCCTTTGCGAATCTCCATCAGTCCCCGCTCATATTCAATCACAATCAGAACAACTTAGACTTAATCATATCGATCAATTAATCCCACTATAATTTTTCCCAGTATCCAATTTCGAATCATAACTAAGAATATCCCAACATTCAACCCTAGAGTTCATGTACACTGTTCCATCAATTTATGACTTCAATTACACTACAAATCAATAAAAACACATGCTATATCATCCCCTAACATTTACCATTTAATTTTCATCCAATCATATTCACCTTGAATCCAGAATTTACCAAAATCGATAAAAGTCAGTTCGCGTCGCCTGGAGGTTGTTCATCACCGCCAGGCAGTGCAGCACGTCCCTTAATCATCTAGGGTTTTTCTCCCAACCTTTCATATTCAATTCAAAGCCAAAATACCAAAAATAAAGGTTTTAGTTTAGGTTCTCCAAGGTTTGAATCCATGAGCACTCAATCACAATTCAAGAGCACAACCAATTCAACTAATCATATTTCATGCTAAACAAATCCAATTCAGACATCATATCATTCCAGAACATGATTACATAGATTTAAATTATAAAAACAATAACACAAAAGTTAACATACATAGGATTCGAACCCAAGTCCTCACACACAATCAAAGTACTCTCTACCATTTGAGCTAGTACTTTTCCACGTCATACCAATCATAATTTAATGTCATAAATGATTTGCCCACCTGTATTTATTAATTAATTAATTAAATTCCACGAGTCTTACAGTGGGACCCCGGTTTGCCCCGACCTCATTTTCCTATGGTTACCACTCAGAGCCAAGCTCAATTATCACACGAGATGGAATCCAGCCCGATGATAGCCCTCCAAAATCAGATACACACGCCAATCCAAGAGAACGAACCACAACGCAAACATTATGATGAGGAACTCGCTACCTTACGAGCCCAACATTAGGCCAATCTCCAAACGCTGAATAAAAAGCTAACCGGCCTGGAAGAATGGAAGGCCTCCTTTGTGAAACAATTAATAGTTTATCTTGAAATTTGTAATGTTAAAAGTTTACTTTTATTATGTATATGACTGAGTATTTTGAACATAGTAAAATTTACATATTTCTTCCAAATGTGTAGCAAGATATATTATATTCTTTTATTTACCATTATATTTTTTAATTGAATTTTATAAGTTATGAGTAAGAATAAGGAACAATTTGGTAGATTTATATAACGCAATTTGCTACGGATAAGCTACGGTGTAAGAGATCATTATTATAATTTGTTACAGATCAACTAAGGAAAAAATTTATTATGGATCAACTAGAGATTAGCTAGGGACAAAATTTGCAACGAATCAGTTAAGGATTAGCTTGGGATAAAATTTGTTACAGATTAGATAGGATTAGCTAGGGATAAAATTTGCTACACATCACCTAAGGATTAACTAAGGATAAAATTTGCTAAGGATCAATTAGGGATAAAATTTATTATGGATTAGTGAGAGATTAGCTAGGGATAAAATTTAATTCACTAGTGAGGCTTTAAAGAGAGATTTGCTATGAAAATTGTGCCTAATAGTGAGGGAATAACTTCCTCGCTATTTAACTACCTATATTTTTGCTATGGAATAATCCTTACCTAATCCTTCGCAAAATCGTTTGGTGATAGCGGGGGATTAGCTAGAGATTATTTTGTCGCAAATACGTCATTTGTTTTTTTGTAACGAGTAAAGGAATGAGATTGGCATAAAATATACCTCTTGAGGAACTTTCGTCAATGCAATAAGAGGAGAAGATTCGAGTAATGTCTCCACATTATTTGAAATGTTGTTTGAATACCACCTAGTGTAAACAAAGGAAGTCCATGAAAAAGAAGAAGTGTTCTAGGAAGAGGAAGACATTGCATAAATAAGGGAAGTAAAAGTGTGTAGTTCAATAGAGAAAGGAATTGCAGTGAAGATTGGAGAGCAAGAAAACAAGAATGTAAAGATTGGCGACGTAAAAAAGCAAGGAGAAGATCGAAAAAGGTTATAAAGAAGGACTTGAGAGATGTTCCACTTGAAATGTTAATGGGCCTAAGCCCATTAAGAAGAAATATAATATTGTTTTTTGTTATAGTTTGACAATTATAATCAAGTAGGTGTGGGTGACACATTAAATGCATAGATTGTGAAGAGACAAGGGATATTTTTAACAATTAATAAAAAGAATGCAAGGAAAAGAATGTGAAAAGTCAAAGATATAAAGAGTTGGATTAAGCATCAAGGTAATACTTATTCATAAAAATCATGAAATGACATTGTATTGGGAGCATTTGATGAGGGCATAAAAAACCACTTATAAAAAAAATGAAAAGAAAATCAATATAAGGGAAGGGAGTAAAATGATGAATATATATATATATATATATATATATATATATTGTGAAAACATATATCAATCCAAGGAGAGACACTTAATTTGAGTATATTTTATGTATTAAAGTGTTGAAAATGGAGGAAATCTACTCAGTTTAAATTAATCAATATATCAAAACTATGTAATGAAAATGATGCATGGATCTTATCCTAAGACAACATGTGATGCATGGAAATGAATTATTAATGAATGGAACCTATCAACTAATGATATGCCACCTAAAATGAACATCAAAGTACTTAAAACAATTCAAAAATGCCCATGATGCAATTTGTTTGTGAAAATGCCCAAGAGAAACTACATGGAAATAAAGTGTTTGTGAAAATGCCTAAGTGAACTATGAACATGAATTATGCAATGCAGTTACTATACACACAATCTAAACAAGTGAACTAAGTCTAATGCATGATTGAAACTGACTATGAACCATAAAAACTAAAATTCACAGAGTAAAATGCAAAACACATTGAAAACAGATTGACAGAGAAGTTGTTCATCATGAATGTGTAGGGCAACATGTGTTCTTTTCACACAGTGCATGAAATGATGAAGTTAGCATCTCAATCAACTTGTCTTAATGTATATTGAACACTAGAATTAGAACAATGTCATTTGGTTAAGTGTGGAATGAGAATCGAACAAAACAAATCCTAGGTCAACTACGTATAAAAAATAACAAACTTAACTACCAAAGTAAGAACTCAGAAATTACACTTCGAAATTTAAATTAAAGTGTTCTACCGTGCTCTACTAACTAAAAAAAAGTCACATGACTAAAAAATCACGAAAAACGATGCACAAATGATGAAATGCGAATTGAAAATGTGAAAGAGTGAGATGAAAACGTGAAGAACAACACTGAGCATATCGGAATTCTAATTGAGCCTTTGAACTTCCAATCAAACATCCAAACACGTTTCAATAGGCAAAGCAAACACATTTAAAACTAAAAACAATGACTTAAATGGTGGAAAAACAAAATTGAAACTAAAATAAGAATTTGCAATGAAAAAAACTAAAGAGCAAACCATACAAAATTTTCTTCTAAATTTTGATGAATTGATTCACTTGATCAAGGATTATTGTGCATCTTCTTGATATGATTTGGTCACTGTGTACTATTCTTGATTCCAATTGTGTTTCCGCAATCAAAACTAATTAAAAAGTGAAAAGATTCATCGAAATTCAGAAGTGAAAAAGCTCACTGTTTTGCTAATGAAAGTAAGAAGAATAACAATTTAGTGAAGAATAATAGATGAAAATCGAATTAAATCCATAGTAAATTGTAGCAGACCCTTATAATCCAAGAAAAAGTAAAGAATGTACCACAATCTGGGCGGTGTGTATAGTGAAGCATTCTTTACTTTATGTTTTCCATATAACTGCCAACTAACTACTCTAGTTACAATTACATAAGAGTCAATACCAAAAACTAACTAAACTAACTATGTATAGTTACCCAACTTGAGATTAATTAACTCTGGCCAGCTAGTGTCTTCCAAGGGTATTCCAATGGTTGGTTGAGCCTTCAACATATGTGTTTGAGTGTCTGGAACAACCTCCACAACTTACACTTGCATTCCATGCTCCAAATCAACAAGTCAAACTTTGGTCAACTTTTTAGCTTTTGCTCTTACGTTCACTGGTTCAGATTCTGTATTTGGTGGAATTGGTGCTTCCTTCGTGACAAATTAGCTTTCTTCAAGTCTCTTTTAGTGTCCTTGAAGGCTTTCAACTCTTGAATCACCAATTTAAACCTTAAATTTGAAAGTCAACCCTAAAGTTAAAATTTCATCCTTAAAGTTAGGGGTGGGCATGGATTGAATTTTTAATGATCCAATTCCCATCTATTTTAAATCCAAATAATTGGATTAGATTTTTGACTCAAATCCATATTTTTAGCAAAAGTAGTTCGGATTTTTTTAAAATCCAGATCCAAATATTTGGATCAAGATTTAAATTCAATCCAAATATTTGGATCAAGTTCAAAATCCAGAATCTATCTTTTATAAAAGAAATTTAAATTGAATTTTTTAAAACTTGTGTCATTAAGGCCCGGATGACCCGGATGGACCCGACGACCCGGATGACCCAGATGGGCTTGACAACCCGAACGGGCTTAACGACCCGGACGGGTCGGACGACACGAACAGGCTCAACGACGCGAACGGGCCGGACGACCCGAATGGGTCCGACAACTCGGATGGGCCAGACAGGCCAAACGACCCGGATAGACCCATCCAAACAGTCAGGCCCAATCAGGTAGTCGGGCACGTTCGAGTCGTGGGGCCCGTCTGGGTCGCCGGGTACGTCAAGGTCGTCCGGGTCATCAGACCGATTCGGGTCGTCGGGCATGCCGGGTCGTCGGACCCGTCCGGGTCGTAGGGAGCGTTTGGGCCGTAATGACCGTCCGAGTCTTCGTTTCGTCGTGTCATCCAGGTCGTAAGGCCCGTGTAGGTTGTCAGGCTCGTCCGAGTTGTCAGGCCCGTCCGGGTCGTCAGGCCCGTCTGGGTCGTCGGGCCCGTTCAGGTCGTCAGGCCCATCTAGGTCGCCCGCCCCATTTGGGTCTTCGGGCCCGTTCGATTCGTTGGGCCCGTCCGGGTCGTCGGGTCCGTTCGAGTCTCTGGGCCTGCCTGACCCGTTCGGGTCTTTGAGCTGCCTGACCTATTTTCGTCAGTGGTCCCGCCTGGTCCGTTCGGGTCTTCGGGTCTGCGTGACCCTTTCGGGTCTTTGGGTTTGCCTGACCCCTTCGGGTCTTTAGCCCTGCCTGACCCGTTCGGGTCTTTGGGCCTACCTGATCCATTCGGTTCTTCAAGCCTGCTTGACCCGTTCAGGTCATCGGGCCTGCTTGGCCCGTTCGGATCTTCGAACCTGTCTGGCCCGTTCGGGTCTTCGGGCCCACCTGGCTCATCTGGTCATTGGGCCCGTTCGATTCGTTGGGCTCGTTCGGGTCGTCGGGTCCGTTCGAGTCTCTGGGCCTGCCTGACCCGTTCGGGTCTTTGGGTTGCCTGACCTGTTTTCGTCAGTGGTCCCTCCTGGTCCGTTCGGGTTTTCGGGTCTGCGTGACCCTTTCGGGTCTTTGGGTCTACCTGACCCGTTCGGGTCTTTAGGCCTGCTTGACCCGTTCGGGTCTTTGGGCCTGCCTGACCCATTCAGTTCTTCAAGCCTGCTTGACCCGTTCAGGTCATCAGGCCTGCTTGGCCCGTTCGGATCTTCGAACCTGCCTGGCCCGTTCGGGTCTTCGGGCCCACCTGGCTCATCTGGTCATTGGGCCCGCCTGCCCCGTTCGGGTCATCGGGCTCACTCGAAATTTTTCGGATCGTTGGGCTCATTCGGGTCATTGGGCCCGCCTAGCCCGTTCATATCTTTAGGCTCGTCCAACCTCTTATGGTCATCGGGCCTGCCCGATCCGTATAGGTCGTCGAGCAAGGCCCGTCCAAGTCTGAATTTAGCATAGTTCATCTCAACTTTTAGTCTAACCCAACTAAAAATTTAAATTGAAAATTTGGATTGGATTTTTTGGATTATCCACATTTAAAAATCTTGATTTATAAAATGGATATCCAATCCATAAGATATATAAAATGTAAATTAGATTGAAATCCAGATCCATTAAATGGATTTTAAATGGATTGGATTTTTAATAAAATGGATTATAAATGGATTGGATTGGAGCAAAAGTGGATTCGATCAAGAAAATTAGATTTTTTGCCCACCCCTACTTAAAGTGTTTTTCCAATTTGCTTCACCTTTCTTTACAACTGCAAATTTCATTTTCTCATATTCTAATCAGCTTTCAACCATTGATTTGAATGTATTAACCTACACACAAGTCACCAAACACAAGTTAGTATTTTATTCACCTAAAAGAATCAAAACTATACTTAACTAGGTACACTAGTTATACTAACTAAGCTAATTCTAACTAAAAAAACAAAACGATACATAACCAATACTACTTTAAGCCATTTAATCTCTGCTAAGACTCGTTACCAATTAAACTAACTAATACACTATAAAACTAGTACTCAAAATCTAAACTAATTATGACTCTAAAATTGAACTAAAACAAGAAACTAATATCAAGACTAAGGATCTACTAACCTAAACTACATATAAGACTAATTCCACAACTAACACTAAAATCATGCTAAAAACACCAAATTAAACTAGATCTATAAAACTAACCTAGAATTCTCTCTAACCTAAGTGTAATCTAAAAACTAACCTATTTAATGGTACATTCATTTAGCAGATGATCCAAGTTCAATGCTAACTATGTAATTATGCAGTCAACCATAATTATAACACCCTCCGAATCAAACCACATTGTATATAAATCTTTGTTAAGTAGTGTAAGGAAGTGGTAACTATTTAAAGCCAATGGAAAAGCTATGCAAGAATTTTTTACATGTTTTCTCAGATGTATTTTCAAAAAATCTGTTAACTTTTTAAATTGTTTTATCTTTCGAAAAGTGGGTTAAGAACTTATTACATTCCAAAATAAATTAAAATAAATGTATATTACAATGTAATAACCAATTGTGATTTAAAGGGAACCACACTACTAAAACTTACGCTAGCAAGATTGTAAGAAAAATATGGTTTATAAAGAGCATCTTTTCGATACACGTAATTAAAACATATCATAAAACTGCATTTGATGAAATATTATTTAAATTTTTATTAGTCACATGCATTTTATTGACCAAAGAAATTTTATCACGGGATCATTTGCACATGCTTTGGCCATGAAGGTTATGAGGAAGGTTGATAAGCCTGGGCCCAAGGTTAAATTTCTTAGCAATGCAGTTGCTTGCAGATACTAATTATTTGAACCATGTAGTTGCATCTTGATTTCTAAAATTTGTATCAACTTCTCAAGATTCCCATGAGATAATGCTATGTCAAGGTCAAATAATAAAAAACATACATATGCTAATTTTCCCATAACTATAACTATTACTAATATTTGTTTGTTATGTGATACAACCATTAAAACAATTTACTTCTCATCTCACTACAAGAAAATTACATATTAACGAGGGAATAATCCCTAGTGAAGACACTATGTCGAAGCTAAAATATAGGTAGCTAAGTAGCTAGAGAACCACTTTGTCGCTAAGCCCTAGCTAATTCCTAGCAAATCGGTTGTAGCTAAACCCTATCTAATCCCTAGCAAATTAATTGTAGCTAATCCCTAGCTAATCCTTAGCAAATCGGTTGTAGCTAAACCCTAGCTAATCCCTAGCAAATTAGTTGTAGCTAATCCTTGGCTAATCCTTAGCAAATCGATTGTAGCTAATTCCTAGCTAATCCCTAGCAAATTGGTTGTAGCTAAACCTTAGTTAATCCCTAGCAAATTGGTTGTAGCTAAATCCTAGCTAATTCCTAGCAAATAGGTTGTAGCTAATCCCCCGCTAATCCCTAGCAAACTAGTTGTAGCTATTCCCTAGCAAACTTATCCGTAGCTAATGCCTACCTAAGCCCTCGCTAATTCAACAATTTAATCCCTAGAAAAATAGTAGCGAATTGCATCAATCCAAAATATTCCATTCTTTTACTTGTACCTTATGAAATGCATT
>Ga0214542_1005094_pt1 | contig 25400 bp, 9 predicted proteins | sample CNSS1metaG_FD_160096 | JGI IMG/M metagenome (GOLD analysis project Ga0214542, IMG submission 160096) | Root nodule microbial communities from cowpea collected in UCLA plant growth center, Los Angeles, California, USA - CNSS1 | ecosystem: Host-associated > Plants > Roots > Nodule | place: USA...
TTTTTTTCTTTTTTTTTTTTTTTTTTTTTTCGTCTCAATTTTTACCATCAATTCTTTATTATTTTCAAAATCAAATTGTACTACGGCAAGATTGAAGAGTTAAAGAACATTTGGGCCGAACAATTTATTCTTTTGAGTAAGTTCATTTTTTATCTTTTTTTTTCCGAAGCAATATATTTTCTTCTTATATGAGACTTTTCTATGCTCTAGGCATATCTCAATCTCTTAGAGATCATAAAATCATGCTCTAATTGTTTATCAAACTCTTATTTATGTAGTTAAAGTTATTTTAGACTTTGAAGTTGTGTAATTGAGAGCAAGATTCGTACTCTATTATAAGGTAAGGGAAGCTAATCAATTATTAGTTTTCTTAAAATATTAAGTCTTGCTTTTAAGATTTAATTTGGAATATTCATAATTTTATCTTTTTGTAAATAGGTGAGAGGTGACAAATTTATATTAGAAAAATTATGGCAAAGAGTAGAATAATTGATTCTTTTTTTTTCAAGAGAAAGAGTTGTGATGAAGATGAAAAAAATGCATCTACGTTATCTAAAATTGAGAAACTTTATGAAAATCCAAAACTTAGAAAAAACGAAAAACAACTCTCTAAGGTTCCTAAAATTACATATAAAGAATTTGAAAATGCTTTAGAAGGTGATCACGTCTTCCAATTTGGTAATACATATAAGGTAACTCTTTTTTAATATATTATTGTTGATGATAAATTTTATGTTACTCTTTCATATATATTTAATATATTTATTGTCATATTGTTTGGATTCTATTGTCATGAGTGTTTATTTTGAATAAAAAAATATCTAAAAAACTGAAAATTTTTAATTAAAAAAAATAATTTATATATAACAAATATAATTTGCCCCCCCTAAAATTTGTGTTCAAGTTCCGCCACTGATCTCACCATATCTTAAATAACTTAAATATTATTATATAACATAATAAAAAATTGTAAGTACGGTAACTTATTGTTCCGACCACATGTGAGACAACATGGTTAGAATAGTTTCAGAGATATTGTTCGTTTTGGAATGTGGATATCTGTCATAGTTTTATCTTTAAAAGACATCTTAGGGAGGAAGGAATGAGTATTTAAATTACATTTAATCTTAACTCCCAAGTGACCTAGAACTTATGAACTTAGTGGTTTTGTCGAAACACTTATATTATTGTTATTCGTCATATAATTAATCTTTTATGTTATTTTTTAATATTTTATTTATTAGTGTATATTTAAAAATTAAAAAAATTCTGACAATTGTAAATATCTAAAAAATGGTATTTTAAAAGTAATAGTGATTTAAAAATAGTAAGACTTAATTATTTAAATATTAAAAGGTTTTAGTATAATTAATTTTGTTATAGATGAGTTTCATTATTTTAAAGCACATTATTTATATAAAAAAAATAAAAGACGAATCTCACCTTCCCAGTTTTAAAAAAATATTAACAGAAAATTACGTTTATCCGTCACGGGCTTAAACAATGGCATTATCGCACCTATGTGTCTCTATTTTTAAAATATTTATATTGTATTATGAGTTAATGATACATGTAAATTGATTAAGTTAATATGTAAGAGAAAAACAAGAGTAGTAAGAAGTAGGGGTTTTCATTTATGAAAGTAATATGACAAGTTTCATCTGTTGATTGGCTTAAGGTGAATGGGCAAGTTAAAGGTTGTTTTGTTTTAGTTTCGTGTGTTGGTATTTTTAAAGAAAGTGGATAAGAATTGGATAAAGTTTTTTTTTTTTTGCTTTTTTATGGGTCATATATGCATTAAAGCATGTTTGGTGCGAGAGTTTTCAAAGGTTTTGGTTGGTTGGAGAATGATACTTCTTTAGTATTATGGTTTTTTGAATCAACATGTGGTTTTCTCTTAGAAGGAGATGACATTGATGCTTGCATTTTTGTAAGTATATGCAATTTAAAGTTTTTCATGATTTTCGTAAAAATAAATCATTGTAACAATAGTTAGCTAATTTAGTTTTGGTGCATAGGAACAATTTAAGTAATTTAATGCTCTATCTACATGTATTTGTTTATATTTTGTTCATAATACATATAGTTTATTTATGGTTTGTAAAGTGTAATTTTTATCACGAGTTTTGAGTTGTTATCCATGTTTTGTATTTTTTTTATTTTAATAAATTTTCACGTAATGACAACTGATTAATGGACTATGGAAATGTTCACATATAACTCATATGTAAAAATTCATAATAATATCCAACATGACTTAATTGAGAAGAAGTAACTGTCAACGATAAAAACTACAAATACAATAAAAAGTAAAAATAGAGAAATAGTAATTAAACGTGTAGCAATTTTATACACAATATTTTAAAATAGCGGCTACTCTTCAAAATTTAGTTAACAATTATATTTTGAGAAATTAGTTAATAATGATATTATAAAAGATAAAATAATAATAAAAATTGTATGCTCACAAATAAGTATCTATATATATATATATATATATATATATATATATATATATATAACTAATTGACTGCAGGTTAAGTGAAAAGTGAACGTATATATATCTCATATATACAAAGGGACCCATCTATAAAGAGATTTTTTTTTTTCTGCATTTGTTTTTCAATTTTATTCTTTAAATCAATTTTAAATTAAAATAGTTATTTTATCAATATTATTTTTTAAGTATCCGTTTTGTTTAGACTATTTTTTCAATTTCACAGTTTTATTTTAATTGAACTACTTTTTATTTAGAAAATGATCTACAAAATTAATAAAAAACTACTTATAATAAAATTGCAAAATTTATTTATAATTGGACTGATAGCAACAATAATACTTTTTTTATCTATCTATATCTATACACGAAGGAAATTTTTATCTTGATGTCCACATTTATTTTCTAATTTTACCTTTAAATTTTTTTTAAATTAAAATAATTATTCTATCAATATTACCTCTTAAGTAAGTAATCGTTTTCGTTTGTTTAAATCTATCTGTTTTTTCATTTGACTATTTTTTTAAACTTAATTATTTCTTTAAATAAAAAATTCTTACAAAATAAATAAAAATTACTTATAATAAAATCATAATATATATATATATATATATATATATATATATATAAAATTTAAAAATATAATCAAAAGAATAATATTAATTTTATCATTTTTTGATTTCTATAAAAAAAGGTATGTGTGTGTTTTAACTAGTAAATAGTAAAGTCATTTAATGTATTTTCTTGAATTTGGAAATGAGTTAAATAGAATAAAAAATCTAAAAAATGTAACACTCGAAAAAAAAGAAGAAGAAAGGAGTATTTCATATTTTGTTAGGAGGTATGCAACACGAAGAAAACGAATTATTGAGTTATTTTGAACTTTGAAATGGACACATACAAGTAAACAAATTTTGTTTGTTAAAATTTTGGAATTTATATAATTTATGCTATTATATAAAGAGAGTTTCTTCTACGTTAATACATCTTAAAAAAAATAAAATACAAAATAAAGGATGTTAAAGACACAATTTATCATCAAGTTGGCAAATGATTGATAAATTATAATGTAACATCATAATTAAGAAGTCAAATTTATAATACTTAACATAAGTTTGTTTGGAATAAAAATAATCTGTGACAAAGTTTTAGTTAGAAATATAATTTTAAAGGTTCAAATGTTTTATAAATAGGCAATGTTGCATTCGTTCCATGGATAAAGGAGTGTGCATGTATTTTGGAGGTTTAATTACTCGGATGGTACCACTTTGGTACAGGTATGTCAATCTGGTACCTGTTTATAAAAAAATATCAATTGCATCATAACTTTTGAAAAAGTGCTTTTAACGACGTGCCACGTGTCAGTTTGTGGTTTTCTTGATTTTTTTTTAAATTTTTTAAATTTTAAAAAAATAAAATAAAAGCGTCACATGTCAAGTCCCCGTGTGTGACATGTGGCATTGTCAGTGACATTGTCATTGCCACATGACATTGCAATACTACGTGTCTGTGTCACTGTCAAATGTTGATTTCGATTTAGTCCCCATATATGTTTTTTGTTTCAATTTAGAACCTAATTGAAGCATTTTTTCAAAAATTGGATGTAATTAACACTTTTTTAAAAGCGTGTACCAAATTGACACACCTATACCAAAGTGGGTAGCATCCGAGTAATTAAACCTATTTTAGAAACTTGGGTTGTGCGTGTAAAATTGAAAACACTTGGTGAAAGATAAACTTTACACGCTTCAGTAAATAAATTTGGTATTTTAGCAAAGGTTACAACAAATGACATCTCCAATGAACCACAGAACATAGCATCTTCTTGTAACAAAATCTATTTTGTTTCAATTCATTTTGAACATATATTTCCATAAACATCATGATACCAAGATCGGCTATTACAATTTAATTAAAATTATAATTAAACATAATATAAAGAGACGATTTAAATGTGATATTTTACATTTTTTTAAATACATTTTTGTTGTACATAATGAAGCGAGAAAAACAATAATCACACAACAAAAATAATTTTTAAAGTTTATTATTCACAATTAAAAACATTTTCTTCAAAATATTTTTATCATTAAAAATTTGCGTGTGAACTTAACAAATTGCTATGAACAAGAAGCCCAAAACCTGTTTCTCGTCGGCCCTGTGTAATGGATCCGAAAATAAACAACGGCCCATATAAATACCTAGGAAAAGGTTTTGGGATTCCGAACATCTCTTTCTCCGTCGTGGTTGCACTCACTCACTCCGAGACCAAAACGGCGCCATGCCTACCGTCAGCGTGGGGCGGGATCGCCTGTTTGCGGCTCTAGGAAGAACTTACAGTGAGCTTCCATTTCTCAATCACTTTGTCAAAATATTTATCAAATTTCACTTCGACTTCACTGAATCGACCATTTTGTTGTTTTTTTTTTCTTCAGCGCAAGAGGAATTCGAAGACTTGTGCTTCAGTTTCGGGATCGAGCTCGACGACGTCGTAAGTATTTCACCTTCATTGTTATCGTCTAAACATGGAGCTTCAACCACTGCATTTTAAATATAGTAATAATAGGAATTGTTATCAGCATCATCTGATGAATTCAGTGTGATTATATCAGACGACGGAGAAGGCAATTGTAAGGAAAGAAAAGCATTTGGATGAAGAAGAAGCTGATGAGGACGAAGAAGTTATCTACAAGATCGAAGTTCCCGCCAATAGGTACACCGCTGTGACGTCTTTGATTTTTTTTTTGTTGCATTGGGGATTAAAGAAAATGTTTTAATTCTGTGAAGAATGTTATTTAAAAAAAAAATTTCTTTGTCGGTTCTTTGACTCCTCTGGTTGTCTTTACTGAGTGTTTAGTGTGGGTAATTTACTAAATTTATCGATTTTTCTTGCTAATCTTGTTCTTGTATCCGAGATTCATACTCTATTGCATTGCGAAACCGGATTTTTATACTTCAGTGGAAGATTGACAAGAAAATTCAAGCATGTTGATTTTTCAATAGGAATTAATGTTAGCTGGATTATATGTTGTATAAAAAAAGTTACACAAGTCAGAATGAGTGATGTGGTTCACTATTTTCTCATTGCAATTCTCAAATTACTGAATTTTATAATATGCTTGTTTTTAAATAACTTTTCAAAGCATGGAATTACAGCATGTCACCTTTTGTAGTCTGTTCTGTCAGATATATTTCCGTATCGAAAAATTGGTTCTAATTTCCTTTCTTGTTCCATAGATATGACCTCCTCTGCCTTGAAGGGCTTGCTCAAGCCCTCCGTGTTTTCTGTGAGATTCAGGAGATCCCCAATTATAGACTGTCTGACATTAGTAAGAATGAAATGCTGAAAATACATGTGAAGCCGGAGGTAGTCATGTAACGCATGTTGTTTTGTTAGTATGGTTCTTTTGGAAGTTGAAAATGACATGTTTCTTTTCTCTTGAATCATCGAAGACTTCTCTGGTTCGTCCATTTGTTGTATGTGCTGTATTAAGAGATGTAACTTTTGATAAAGCAAGATACAACAGCTTTATCGATCTCCAAGACAAGCTTCACCAAAACATATGTCGGTAATGTGATTTGCTTTCTTCTCTACCAATATTGAGCTGAATACTACTTGTCTCCGAAGTCTAACTAGAACAGGTTTCAAATTTCAATGCAATTCAAGTAATGTGTTTCTTGTTACCAAGTTTGTGATGAACTACTTCCATACATTTTAGGATATAAAAAAAGTCTGTGTTATCAGAAGAGTTTAGTTAATGATATTGTAAGTTTTATTTTGACTCTTTTATTTTGCTAATTTTATAGAAAAATTTCATAGAAAAATTATGATACTCTTTTTCTCCATTAGTTTATCTTTATGGTGCTTTTGGTCATCTCATGTCACGAAATACCTAAATTTTCTGAATGAATTTTCAGTTAAGTAATTTCATTCCTTTCTAATCTATATTTTTCAGGCGAAGAACACTTGTTGCCATCGGAACCCATGATCTCGATAAATTGGAGGGTCCTTTCACCTATGAGGTTTCTTTCATCGAATTGTAGATCATGAAATTTATAGTAATGTGCACTTTGGATAGATAGATAACCTACAAACGTTAGGATTGAGATAGACATCTGGGTACTATGTTTAAAGAAGTAGGAAACCTACAGCTTAGTGCTCACTAGAAGCGGAAGTTTTTGCCTGGCCTCCTTCATTAATTACATCACTGACATATTATTGTGCTCCGACTCAGAACTTATTGGTATCAAAAGGAAGCACAGTGAATCTTGACGTGTTTTACTGCTGTTTATGATCCAAATTGTATCTGAATTTTTCTAAAACCAATTAACGAGAGACCTTAATAGCTGATGACCATTTTCTTGTGTAATTTAATTATATCTATTTATTGTACATCATCTGTAAAGGTAACTTTGCTCATATGTAATTTCCAGGCTTTGCCACCTTCAAGTATAGCTTTTACGCCACTAAAGCAGGTGACATTACACTACAGATAACATCATGTGCTGGACTTCAAATTTTTTATGTCAACTGCCAAACTTATCTTGTCTTCTTTCCCCCTTTTCTTTTTGCATGATAGGAAAGGAACTTCAGGGCTGATGAGTTGATGGAGTTCTACAAAGTGAGTTTTTTGTGTGATATTTTCCTTGTTGTATTTATAAACATTTATTAGGAACCTAGTAGAAGAAGGCTGACTAGTTATTACATGTCTGAATACATGTTGGTTCGTTTGACAGTCAGATTTGAAACTGAAGAAATTCTTGCATATAATTGAGGATTCCCCTGTTTTCCCTGTATTATATGACAGTAAGAGGTATTGTGTTTTCATAGTATCCTTATATTTAGATTTTTAAGGATGTGAAATCTTGGCTCTTTTCTGTGTTAGGCTACAAAAAAGTGCCATCAAAGATGCTATTTTCATTTATCCTGGCATTTAAGATTGGTGAAATTACTCATTTTCTCCCTATACTTCAACAAACTTTACCTTTAGTTCCATGCTTAAAAATTATCGAATTTAGCTGTTAAACATATCTTTTGTAGTATTCTTTAGTCTCTATGTCTCTAGACGGTAGAAACTAAAAGAGATTAAAAATGGTATGCATATTAGGGACTAAAAGGGATTAAAATGGTATTTTGGTAGGGACCAATGGATAACGTTTGGACCACTATAGGGACTAAATGAGTAATTAAGGATTTGAAATCATTTATCAGTCATTTGCATTGCGTTATGCAGTTAGATTTTTGTAGAACTCTATGGGTAGTATATCTTGCTCAGAGTGATAAATATAATTAAAATAAATAAAATCATGTATACATATTATATTTCTGGTCCATTTCACATTTTTTATGGGGATGGCAAACCAGTGAGGCGCCCACCATGTAGGCAGTTCGGAGAGTGTAGATGCATGTAAATTATCCTCAAGTTGCTGTTTCTAGGGGTGGTAAACAGTAACTATAATGTTTGTCCAACTGCCAGTGCTCACCCTCAAATCTGAGGATAAATTCGGCTAGAAGTTAAAAATGTGTGTAGAAAAAGTTCAGTTAGAGAATGTTAAGGGTAACTATTACAATTATGGCATGATAGGAAAAAAAGATTCTCTTGACAGCTTGTCTCAGTTATATTTTGATATCTTATTGGTTTGGATTCTAGTTTATAAAAATTAAACTGACAGGTTTTGAGCATAAAATATACATATATTGAATTCAATGTCAACACATACGTGCACACTAACAATTATATGGATGCATAAACTGAAAACTTTCATGTTTTCTTCAATGAGATGCATTCCCAGTTTCCCGCTAAAATTTGATCAGGTTAACTTGCTGGAATTCTTTTAATAATTGGTCCTTGTAAAATTCTGTTGTTTATGCTTTTTCTGAACAACTAACTGCTGATTCTTGATCAATTTGCTCTAATATTCTACTTACTTGCAGTTGTTGAATTAAACTATATTAATATGCTGGAGTATTTTGACAGAACTGTGTTATCTTTACCCCCAATCATTAATGGTGCTCACTCAGCCATCACTCTGGAGACAAAGAATGTGTTTATTGAATGTACTGCTACTGATCTGACAAAGGCAAAGATTGTTTTAAATACAATGGTAGGGTAGTGAGTTTGTTGTATGTTTTTCCATTTGCATTTTGTAAGCAATGCAATTGTTTTAGATGATGATGGAATATTTCATATTTTCTTAGGTAACAGCCTTCTCAGAATATTGTGCGAACAAATTTGTCATTGAACCAGTTGAAGTGATTTCTTCTGATGGCAAGTCAAACATATACCCCGATTTATCTGTCTACAATATGGAAGTTTCTCTATCTTACATTAATGGATTGATTGGGGTATCATTGGAGGCAGAAGAGGTAATTATTTGCTGCTTCATATTGAGTGACATGTTCCTGCACTTGATCTTAACATATTTACCGTATGATGTAGAATAATTTTGGATGCTTAGCTGCTGATTATGAATGTCTAATTTTGTAGCAATGTTCCTTAATTATTTGAATTCCCGGTTCTAACAGAATTGCTTTCAACATTGTCGTCAATTTGGGTTGATTCTTGATCTTGGTGTGAAATTTGGTAAATGTGGGCTTTGAAATAGAAATGAGTGATTAAATAATTCCTTAAAAATAAGGAATAATTAAAGGTTAAGCTACCAATAGATTTTGACATCATAAATAACTTTTTATAGGTAATTTTGTGTCCATATTTTATTTTTGTGTTCAAAAGATAGCTTAATCTTTCTTCTGTTTCATTTGAGACATTCACATTAGAATAAAAAACTCAAGCAAGACAGACTGTTGGCCTTGTTTTTTTTTCTCTTTTTAGTTTTAATTGTGATTGTAAGTTTCCATATTAATATATCTCAAGGATTTTTTTGTACATGTTATGAAAACATTTTTTACATCTAGTTTGGGTTATTCGTTTGTTCGTGTTAAATTTCCTTAATTTTTATCTTGTTAGTCTTTATGTTGCTGATGCTCATCTCTAGTGCAAGATCAGTGCTCTCCTATATTAGCAATGTCAAGTGAAACAAATATTGTCGAACTTACTGATTCATAATCTTCCCATCTTCCTTCAGGTCACTAAGTTCTTAAATAGGATGCAATTGCATGCCAAGCAGTCTACGTCTGCTAAAAAGCAGTGTAACTTTATAGTGTCTGTACCTCCTTCTAGAAGTGATGTTCTTCACCCATGTGATGTTATGGAGGTATTGATAATGACAGCCTTTCTCATTCCTGAATGCATGTTGGATCTAGTGTGTGGTGTGTATGTTTTACTGACAAGGCGTGGTTTTTTTATCTTCGGTTTTTTCTATCTATAGGATGTGGCAATTGCTTATGGATTCAATAGTATTAAGGATAAAGCTGTAGCAGATAATAAGGGCTCAAAAAGGTTGGCTGGTTCCCTGACTCTACTTCCACTGAACGAGATAAGTGATCTTATCCGAAAAGAGGTATAAAACAAAATAACAGAACATATTATTCTTGTGATTGGAGAAGGTTGATGTTTCATGCATAAATTTCCATAATATGTGTTGATCATTTTGTTATCTTTGATTAAGCTGATCCAATAGAATTAATTATTATTGCATCACATATTCATGAAGGTTACAGTTAATTATTTGAAATCCCTAACTATCTGAATCTACTATTCCTAACTTCTTTTCAGGTTGCATTGATTGGGTTTACAGAGGTCTTGACATTTATACTCTGCTCTAAAAAGGAAAACTTTGCCATGCTTAACCGCAAAGATGATAAATCTAAAGCAGTTATCATCGGAAACCCCAGATCTTCGGACTTTGAGGTTTAAACACTTTATCTTTCTTTTCTATGACACTGTTAAGCTTTATAACTCTATTTATTTAATTGCAATGAAAATATAGGATCTCTTAAAGTGGCCCCTCTTCACATTGTTTCTTTCTTTAGCTGTTTGCATTGTTCTTGTAAGTGGTTTTTAATTCTTTCCTGTCAGCAAACAGTTCCGAGTTCTTGTAGCCTTTACTTATGTGGTTATGTTATTGATTCATTCTTTATTTTCATGATCTTGGTACTGTTGTTTATACATGCCTATTTTTTGTTAATTGGAAGAGGAAACTATACATAGATACCCTAATAATGCTAATTTTAAATAAATGAAATTATAAAATAAAAACATGCTACAGTATGCATACAAGAGGATATCAATGCGGATGCATCCAGCTGGCCATCTAGAAATCAATTCACAAAGCATACTGATTATCGTGGATTATCTTTTCTCATTATATCACTGTTTTATTTTCTTTTTTTTTGTGTACCCTATATTGAATTGGAAACATCAGTATTGATATTCTCCTGTTTTTTTATTTTTTAGCTTAATTTTTTCTTGAAGTCATATACTGTAATTTTTAAATCTTACCTGTATTCAGGCTGTGCGAACTAGTCTTATGCCTGGCATTTTGAAAACTGTTGCTCACAACAAGGATCATCCAAAGCCTATAAAGGTATTATTTTCAGTTCTTCCTTTGGGTGTTTGATGTTTTTATCATAAATCTTTACAACCATATTTTCCTTTTTTGATTTAGTTATATATTTCAATCATACATTTTATTCTATTGTCCAAATCATTATGTTATTTTAACATTGAGCATGCCCTGTTAATGTGATTGTATTTAGAGAAATTGATCTTTTTTATTTGTGATATCATTTTTAAAGAAAACAACAATAAATGGCATATACATAATCGGAACACAGTAAAGAAGCCTTAAACTGGCTTGTAATGTAAATCAAAGCTGCAAATGAAAGGAAAAGTAAAAGTAAAAAGCAATTGGAAGTTGGAACAAAGGATATTTTGCGGTGTCTGGCCACATCTTCAGTGCCCTTATAAACCCTTATTATGGACAGCTGCAGAAAGTACTGTGTAAGCAGTAAGCACTTAAACTATCTCATCCCTTGAATTTGAGTCTTTTCCCCACTCGGTCTGTCTTCCTTTGCCATTATTGAATAATAGGGCCTTTATTAAGTCATTTGACTTTGATTTCCTCCTCCGAAAACTGTAAAATTGTTTGTATTGTACCCTGCCATGATGTTATAACATGTATCCAATTACCTTTTGTTTAAAACTTCCTTTTAGGCGCCAGAGATAATTGTTTATTTAATAATTAATTAGCTTATGCAACTTTTACTGATTTTCATTCAAAAATATTTCAATGCATGGTAGTGTCTTCTGAAGATTCAAACTTTCAAAATTATTGTTTATTCTTCCTCTAGTGTATGCATTTCTATTTTTGTTTTTCTTTTTTTGTGTTGCAAGTTTGTAAGAATACGTATCTATCTTAAATGTGTTTCAGATTTTTGAAGTGGGTGATGTAGCACTTTTGGATGATACTAGAGATGTTGGTGCAAAAAATCTTCGCCAACTTGCTGCTCTGTACTGCGGTGCTAATGCCGGATTTGAGGTATATGACGCTTCATTTGGTTGTTTGGTCTTTCTTTCAATACACAAGTTATTAGTTACTTGATTGACCAGAACTGCGGTACTGCTTAGAATTTAAAGTAATTTTCAACACAAAATCATATCTAAAAGAAATTACTGTTCTTCACTTGCAATCTATTATTCCTAGACATGGTAAAAATAAATTGGATGACTGTATTTCAATATATATGCAGATAATTCACGGCTTGGTCGACAGAGTAATGGAAAAGAACGGTGTTCCCTTTGTTTCACCTGGTGATAAGTCGGGCTATTACATCGAGCGGTCAGATGTAAGTGAATAACACTGCATAGGAGTTGTCTTTTTTATTTTGTCCTATTTTTGCGATATTAATTCTGCTTAAGATAATTTATGTATGACTCATTTTCTCATTGAAGGAACCCGAGTTTCTGGCTGGTAGACAAGCTAGAATCATTTACAAGGGAAAGCATGCTGGCACTTTTGGCATTGTTCATCCCGAGGTACTTTTGATCGCTAAAATTATGTCATCATCGTCTTGTTTTAATGTCCAAATGTTAGTATATAATCATGTCATCGATTGATTGTTTCTTACTGCCAATACATTTATCTGTTCCCCTCACAATTTCTTTTTCCTATGTTTTTCCATACAGTGATATCATTCTTTCAGAACGAAATATTTTGGAGTCATATATAGTACAACTATTAATTGTATTTGTTATATATACTTTCAGGTTCTCAACAACTTCGACATTCCTGATCCATGCTCCTTTGTTGAACTTAACATCGAAAGCTTCTTGTGAAAGATTATTTGTATTAATTAGTAAGTGTCATCCGAAACTTTTTCGTGTTAGTTTGTATTTTTTTCATACTGTGTCACTTACCTCTCTTTCCCGAACTGCTACACCATCTTCTTAGGTAAAATTGTGGCTTGGCTGATATGGATTTTTATGCAGGTCCGCGTTGACCCAATCACTCTTTTGAATACATAGATATTTATCAAACTGGGAATCACGATGCAAACGCTTTCTGCTCCATATATGTCTGGAATTAGAACTACGCTTGCTGGGAAGTGGAATGTAACTTAGGGTGTTTTGTTCATTATATAGATGTATCATTTTTTGCTTAGTTTCGTCGTTATTACATGTTTAGAATATCTGAAGTTACGAATTTGTTAATAGGTATAATCTCTATCATATTAGTTATTTTTGAACACGGTTGATTTTGGTTTTAAATCGAGACTGCAAGGATATTGATTCCTTTGCAAATTTTGTTAATACAAAAGGAGTCTGCTGCTTGGGCTGTGGCAGTTTTTCTTGCTTTTTAGACCATTAGATTATGTTTGATCCATCTATTTGGATGTGGCAAAATTTAGGGTCCTAAAAGGATTTCTCATTATTTGAAAAAAAAAAAAATGGAAACTTAGTCTCAATTAATGTGTTGGAATAGAAAATAAATTTAATGTTTATAAACGAGCTAAATTTTACCCTTTTAAAATAAATGCTCACTGTAATTGGTAGAATTAATTGAAAAGCTAAAAATTGAAAACCTAAACTAACAAATTTGATGAAATTATGTTTGAAAGAACAATGTCGTGAAAAGTTATTAAATCAAATCTTAATTCTAGGGAAGTATTTATTTTTAATAATTATCAATTCACATTCATTAATTTAGTTTAAATTTTATTATCTTAGTTTTCTATAAATTAAATTTTAAGTAGTATTTGTGTCGAAGTTTGTTTTTATTAACTTTCAAAACAGTTATCATTTCTCAGTCTAATAAATACTTTATTTAAAGTAATACAATAGTTGGATGAATAAAAATGTATAATTTTAATCAATAAATAAGATTTGAAAATTAGAGTTTTCTATTATTATATGGAGTAAATGGTAAAATACAAGTTTCATGTGAAAAAATTATTTCAATCATTATTTTGAATACCTTCAGGACGAAGTAAAAGTTAAAAAACTACTTTGCAAATACAAGAAATAATTTTTATCCAAATTTAATCTATAATCTAGATGAAAAGGTGTCTATATTTTGTCATATTTCCATAAATTTATATAAATAATCACCGGTCCTATTTGTGAGATTTATATTAAAATATTAACTTTTTTTAAGATAACATAAAAGACATATAGGATCCTGTATTAACATTAACAACGAAATACTATAGAAAAATCACTTCAACCCAACTCTTGCATCCAAATGTCACAGAAATTACATCACGGTCTATTGCAAAACCACTTTTATTATAAAAGGTTAAATATGTTTTTAGTCCTTCAATTTCAGGAAAATTTGGAATTAATTATTTTTTAAATTTTTTATTAATTTAATTTTTAATCTTAAAAAATGCGTAAATTTAGTTTTTTTAACTAAATTTTGTTAAGTTAATCTGTCGTTTCAAGTGCATTTTATGATAATATTTGAATTGTTTACACCGTTTGACACATTCTCGCTTCAATGTTAACTCAAATATTATCATAAAATGTATTTAAAATGTTAAATAAACTTAACAAAATTTAGTAAGAAGGATTAAATCCACTCATTTCTAAATATGAATTACTAAATTGGTATAAAGTTTTATAGAGGAACTAATTCTAAAATTTACTAAAACTTAAGGGACAAAAACATATTTATTCCAAAATTCCACAGAAATTCCAAACGGTTTATTCCAAAATTCATTTTCACATCTTTTACACATATGCTTAGCAATGATTATTATTAGGGATAATTTCACTTTTTCGGTAAAAACATTCCTAAAAATATTTACATATGTACGTTGCAAATCTAAAGATAATTTGTAATTTTTATCAAAATCATTGTCATCACCACTTTAAACAATGTAATAAATATAATGCGTAATCCAGAAATAAAATAACATTTTAACTAAGAATTAGTATTTTCAACTTATTTTTTTAGAAATTTGAATAAAAATCATTCCCTAAAAATCTTACTTCATTCTCCAATTTCCTCCGTCAAGAAAATTAAATTTGTTTCCTACTTTTTTAAAGATTACTCCAACGTATGTATTAATTAAAGTACGACATTTTATTTTATTTTAATTATAGGAATTTTTTGATTTACATATGTATGATATTATATTAGTAGGTAATGATATTGTAATGTTATTAAGTTAATATATAAAATAAAATTATATTTATTAAAAAATGGAATATATCAGAAAAAATGAAAAAATAATGGTTGATAAATAGGAAAAAAGAGAAGAAGCATAGATAAACGATTTTATAAAAAGTTTGTAAAAATAAAGATCAATTTTCAAAAATTTAATAAATAATTATATTTTAAAGGGTAAAATTGGAATTTTGAAATGTGAACACAAAATTGGGAATCCTCTCTCTATATATTGTTAAAGATAATTCACAAAAAATAATCAACATTTTTCAAATCTTTATTCAAAGTTTATATCATAAAGAAGTATTTATAAATTGTAAAACAAAATGTTACATATACTCTATAAAAAAACTTATAATTTGTATGATTTGAAGATAACAAAAACTAAACATGATGGAATAAAACATCATAAAAAAAGTCTAACTCGACATCCCATCTACAACTTTCACATGAATTTTTAATATTATCATCATCATCTTCATTGTCTACTATTTCCCATGAATGACATTTCTTCATACTCCAACCATTGCATTGTCTCTTGGAACATAAAGGACTTGGATTGCGTATCAGTGTTCCATAAGGTTTTCTCCATATTTTACCCAACAAATTTACTACCCTGTTTCTGCAACTTACAACACACTTAACATTCCTCAGAAATTGCATATGCTCAACTCCTTCTTTTCTCAAATCATCATCGTATGAGCATAATAAAATTAAACCGTATACATATTTTGCTTCCAGGTGACCCTTTTCTGCAGCCATCTTCAAGTCTTTAATGCCTTTTTCAATATTTCCCTCGTACCTAATTATTTCTTCTAATCCCTTTCTATAGAAAGCTTCAATATTTCCGCATTCCTTACAACTTTGCATGAAAGTATCAAACACCCTTGCTTTTTCTTTACATGACCATGAATGCAAAGGAAACTTTTCTAAGGAAATTTGTTGCCACATGTAGTTGTCTTTTGATGCATGCAAAAAATCTCTACAACATACTTTCATGTTGTAATGATCAATACAAGATTCAGAGCTTACCCTTGCAACCACATTGACCAACAAATCCATGGGGAGTGATTTTATTGGAACAAAAGTAGATTTGTCATGTCCAAGACGTTGCCTCCTGTTGTCTCTCTGAACGAATTCTTCCATTACAACCAAATGAGCAGACTCATTGTTTTCATCACGTTGCCTCTTCTTGCATTGTGTCTTCTTCACTGTAGTCATGTTTGCTTGATCTTGATATTGAGATTGAAATTTAAAGGCTCAAAATCAAAAGTTGTATGTTAGTGAATGATGAAATATGACTCAAGGTGTACTTTATATAGATAAAAAGTTTAGAAAACTTATATAAGATATTTTGTATATCAATAAAATATAATAAATAAATACTAAATATATTTTTTCTTTTTAACCGATCTTATATTTTTACAATTTATTTCATTCTTGATTATAATTATATTTTATCTTATCTAATATAATAATTATGAGTGTGATTTTAAAAAATAAAAAATAAGCTTATTGTTTATTCTAAAACGGATAAAGATGTGAAAATATATAAATTTAATATAGTATAACTCTAGCCAAAACAATAGATCTTGCTATCTATTTAATCTTATTTACCAAATTAATATTCTTATAACATTTATCTTATTAGTTCTAAAAATAATAAATAGATAGTGTAATATATTTTAATCTTTTTACTACATTCACCTTTATCAATATTATGTTATTGATTATGAATATAATAAATAATTTTGTGTGTGTATTTTTCTCTTTATCAAAATAATATTTTTTTTATATTTATTTTATCGATTCTAAATATGATAAATAAAATTTTTATTTTATGCTATTTTGTTTTGCTGTCTATATTATCTAAGTTACCAATTTAATTTTATAAATATTATCTCGTTGATCTAGACAAATAATATATAAATATTTTAAAGTAGTTTTACATTATGTATCGATTTAATTTTTATTATTTAATTTACTCTATGATAAATAGATAATTTATCTTTTTGACCAATTTAAAAAATTTACCAAATTTCCTTTATTGAATTTGTATATTAATCGATTTTGGAATTTATTTTGTGTTATTTACCCATTAAATCTTTTTTCTAGATAAATAATTTTTTTTATTTTTGATTTTATTAGCCATTTAGTATTTTATTAATATATATATATATATATATATATATATATATATTATTGAATCTCAATAGAATAAATGGATATTTATCCTATTGTTCAATTTAATCTTATTAATCATGAACATGATTAGTAGTTCTAACAATATATTTTATCTACTTTATCAATTCAATATTATATCAATATTATCTTACCAATATTTGAAAGTGACAAATGAGTGTTTCTATTAATTTTATAATATTTATAATTTAATCTTTTATCATTGCTGATGATGATTTTATTATACTATTAGATTGCATATTTTTATTATACGATCTTATTTTAAGAAGTTAACTTAAATATTTATTTTAATTATATATCTATATCTATATCTATCTATATATATATATATATTATTTTTATATGTGAAATGTAATGAACGAAATGTTATAGAAACTATATAAAATATAATTTATATGAAAGAGGGAAAAATAATACTTATATGTGAAATGATGAGGTATGAAGTTATTTTAAATCGATAGTTAGTTTATCTCAATTTTCTTAATTTTAGTTATATATATCTTATTTGAAATTAACATATATTTTATATTTTATATTTATATTTGTTTATCATATGATAATAAAATAATAAATATATTATTTATTGTACATCTTATTCAGGTTGTATCTATAACAATATATAAAGAAGATTTTCTCTTTTGTGTTCACATGTCATAATGTCACTTCTACTCTTTATAACGTAATCTATAACAATATATAAAGGAGATTTTCTCTTTTGTGTCCACATTTCATAATGAGGATTTTCTTTTTTGTGTTTAAATCTCATAATGTCAATTCTATCATTTATAATATAATTATTTATTATTTTTTAAAAATTATTGGTTATTTTTACCTATTTTCTATAAAACTGTTTTTCTTTTCTTTTTATTCGTCAAAAATAATTTATCTATTCATTTCACTTTATTTTTAAATTTCTCTATTTATTTTAATTTATTTTTAATAAATATAAATTTCTTTTATATTAACTTAATAACATACATTATTATCACCTACTAGCAAGCGATATAGTTACAATAAAAAAAATTGTAATTATATTAAACAAAACATTCTAAACATTTACAGCGTAATTATACTAAGTGAAATGTGGATTGTTTTGTGTTTTTTTTCATCTTCCCAAGAGTTATTTTATTATCACGTTTTAGTTTTTTTTCTTCTTTTTTTTGTTCTCTCTTTTAATTTTTCTAATAGGTATATTTCTTTTTAAAATTTTAATAGTGACTTTAAAATATTATTAAATATAAAATAGGAAAAATTGAGCATATCAAATAAAAGAATTCTTATTAGATATTCCTATAATTACTAATTTAATTATATTAACATTGTTAGATTGATTAAAAATAAGTAAATAAATATTTCTATGCATTTTTATATTAAATAGTAATTTAATACTTTTTTTAGTAATACTATCTTGCTGATAGTGAACATGATAACCAGAGATTTTAACTATCAGAACATGGATAATAGATCTTGCTATCTATTTAAATTTATTGACCACAATAATCTTTTAATAATATTATCTTATTAGTTCTGGAAATAATAAATAGATCACGTTATTTCATTTAACTTATTTATCAATTTCATCTTAGCCAATATTATTTTATAGATTTTTTAATACGATAAATAAATTTTCTGTATATTTTTTGCCTTTACTAAATGAATCTTTCATTATATTTATTTAATTGATTTTAAATATGATTAAGAGATATTTTATTTTATATATATATATATATTATGATTTACAGATTTATTTTCATAAATATGAAATATTTGATTCTCTCAAATAGAGATATGGGTATGGAAAATACCTTACCTTTTTAATTGGTATGGGGATGGGATGGAAATGTACATATTATTTTTGTCTCCATTCCCTTATTCACCGTAATATTCGTCCCCCTTGTCATCTTTCTGTCTTTGTGTAAATTACTAAAATATTATATATATATATATATATATATATATATATATTATACTACGCACTTTTTATTTTTTATTTCTTTTAGTTATTTGGTTTGTCATGAGTTTCATTCGCCTCTTCAAGATATTTTTCGTCTCATCACAACCTTTATGCAATTATGTTCAAATGATGTATGATAATTAAATACTTTTTTAGTCTCACATTTAAATTTTTCTACTCTTTTTTAATACTTTTAAGACCATCGATTTAAGTGTTTAATAGCATAAACATTTCATTTACTAGGTTATTTAAAAAAATTATCTTATTTATTATTATATTATTATTATTATTATCATTTAAATAATTCTTTTGTTTCACTGAAATAATTTTCGTTATTTCTCAACAATTGAATACATTGATATTTGAAAAGTTTTATTAGATCTTTAAAGTATCTTTCATCTTATCCAACCCTTAATTATACATTTACATTTTCCTTCGTGCGATTTCATTTAATAGTCTCTCAAATTGTTTATAAGACATCCATTTGATATTTTTTTAATATTTTTATTTGTTATTTAATTTTATTATGTAAAATATTATTTTGATATTTTTTATATAATTATTTTTATTTTGTAACTCATTATCTTACATGTAACTTTATCACTATAATGATATAAATAACTTTATTTACAATAATATAATAATTTAATGTAATTGTCATGAATTTTTTTTACTACCATCCAACATATATTGAAATTCAAAATATGAAAGATATATCTTAAAATTATATTATTATTAGTTTAATCTTTGTTCTTTGCGTGATTTTCATCAAGCATTATAACTTTTATTAGTGTAAACAATTTTTTTTTATTATAATTTAAAAAATTGAAGTAAACAAAGATTTAAAATATTTTTTAATTTGAATATTTGTTTTCCTTTTATATTTTTTAAAAATATTTTTGAATTTTATCAATTAGGTTTCATTAACGTTTGCAACTTTAATAAGTGTTTTGGTTCTCATGAAATTTTATTTGGTATTCTAATTTGATATGTATACAATTATAATTATTATTTTTTTATAAATATTTGATATGTAAGAAATAAAACTCTTTTTAATATTGTATATTTGATAATTTTTTTCCATTACCGTATTTTTTGTATTATTTTATAAAAAATAATTAATTGATATTGAAACCGTAAGAAAGTGGGTACTGCTTCGAGTAGATACCCTCATTTGCCAGTGTGGATGAAGATGAGACAAAAATTTGATACCCGTTAAGTTTTTGTATAGGGACAAGGATGAATTTTTTTCAATGAAGATGGGTATGAGATAGCGAAACTTATCCTCACCCCGTCCCATTGTCATCCCTAATTAGGGATGTCAACAGGACGGGTAGTAATTCTCCTGTACCCTATTTTTTCCGTATCCGTCCCCATAGTACATGTATCTGTTATGCGGATACTCATATATTTTTTTAATATCCACGGATATACACGTGTACCCACAGATATATAAAAAGTAATAATAATAATAATAATAGTATTTAACAACATATTTTAACCATAATTTCAAATAAAATAGAATATATAACATTCATAAATTTCAAATAGAGTCAAAATAATCCATTTAAACTGTGTTTATATTTTATTTGAATGGATTATTAACACTATTTAAATATTACAAAGAAAGAGAGATTATATTTTAAAACTAGTTAATAAATATTAATTCATTCAAAATCGATGTATTAATATTTTAATCATGTTTTATTTTATAATTTTTTTAATTTAAATTAGAATATAGCGGGTATTGATATCACGAGTATGAATACTATGATACTCGTACCCGTCTCATTAACATGCGGTATAAAAATATTCGTACTCATTATCTGCAGGTACTCATTTACAATCTCAATTTTCTCTTTGCAAATTTTATCTGTGAGTAGACGTGAGTACAAATTTTTTTTACATCCCTATCCATGTATAACGTTTAGACCTCTATAGGGACTAAATGAGTAATTAAGGATTTGAGATCATTTATCTGTCATTTGCATTGCATTATGCTGTTATAGTTTTGTTGAACTCCATGGGTAGTATATCTTGCTCAGAGTATTTTGGGTAGTTTTTAAAATTTAAATTTAATAAATATAATTAAAATAAATAAAATCATGTATACATATTATATTTGTACTCCATGTATGGGTGGTAAGCAGTAATTATAATGTTTGTCCAACTGCCAGTGCTCACCCTCAAATCTGAGGATAAACTCGTCTAGAAGTTAAAAATGTGTGGAGAAAAAATTCAGTTAGAGAATGTTTAGGGTAACTATAACATATATGGCATGATGGGAAAAAAATATTGACTTGACAGCTGTCTCAGTTATATTTTGATATCTTATTCCTTTGAATTCCATTTTATAAAAATTAAACTGACAGGTTATGAGCATAAAATATACGTATATTGAATTCAATGTAAACACATACGTGCACATTAACAATTATATGGATGCATACTCTGAAAACTTTCTTGTTTTCTTCATTGAGATGCATTCCCATTTTCCCACTAAAATTTGACCAGGTTAACTTGCTGGAATTCTTTTAATTATTGCTCCTTGTAAAATTTCTGTTGTTTGTGCATTTTCTAAACAACTAACTACTGGATCTTGATCAATTTGCTCTAATATTCTACTTACTTGCAGTTTTTGAATTAAACTATATTAATATGCTGGAGTATTTTGACAGAACTGTGCTAATGGTGCTCACTCAGCCATCACTCTGGGGACAAAGAATGTGTTTATTGAATGTACTACTACTGAACTTGTTGTATGTTTTTCTATTTGCATTTTGTAAGCAATGCAATTGTTTTAGATGATGACAAACTATTTCATATTTTCTTAGGTAACAGCCTTCTCAGATTATTGTGCGAACAAATTTGTCAATGAACCAGTTGAAGTGATTTCTTCTGATGGCAAGTCAAACATATACCATGTTATTTTCAATCCTACATTTTATTCTGTATTGTTAATTATTGTCCAAATCATTGTGTTATTTTAACATTGGTACCATTCCATGACCAGAGATGATAACATTGAGCATGCCTGTTAATGTGAATGTATTTAGAGAAATTAATCTGTTATATTTGTGATATCATTTTAAAGAAAACAGCAATAATAATTTAGGCTTCTCAAACTTATTTAATTACCACTTAACATTTTCAAAATACACATAGTATATAAATACGGCAAATTCAGTCCCAATTAAATTTGTAGGTAATTTTAAGATACTGAAATTGCCACAAATACAGGATTAATTATATAATGGCTAAAACACGCAAAGTCCAGTCCAATTAGATTGATGAAAATGACAAGTTCACATACTCTTCATGATACCTACAAATTCTTCAATGTCGTCTAACTTCTTATTTGAGAGTCCTGGAAACATGAATAATCAATTAAGAATCAGAATAGAGTTTAGCTAGCAAAAGTTGATGCAAGTTGCACTACAATGAATGAAATTTTGGTTACCTTTAGCAGAATGTACAGCAGATAGATCCATTTCTGGGCTATAGATACTTTTTGTTTTCATTTGGTCAGTCTCTTCAATCATGCTGGAGTTTAACTTTCCCAACTTCGTTCCAAGTTCTGAGGCGGTGGTCACAATCTCTGTAGCAATCAATGGTTTATATAAAGATCTGTCAACTCACACACTTAATATGATATCAACTATGTTTGACAATAATTCAACCAGAAAATGCATTTTTCCCCCATCATATTGTTTACAGAGAACAATATAGAACACCTGAAAATGTTGTTAGAATTATTTGGCAGGACCTTAACATCCCAATGCATAGGCACCAATTGTTGTGCCCCTGAATAATTGGTGTGGTTTTTAAGAAGCTGTAAAGAATTAAAGTAACCATATTGACAACTGTTTTGTCAAATTCTATCAGATAAGAAACGAAGTATAAAAAAATCAGAATAAAACGACGAATACGAACAGGAATGTACAGCATTTGATAAAATGACCAAGGTAAGTAACTTAAAAAGACAGAAGAATAAATAATGGGAAATGCTGTTTCTGAGAATCCGTAAAAAGGATTTTCTTAATAATCAAATCACGTTCTATTCTATCTGGATTGTACATAACCTAAGAATTCAATGTTCTTTTGCTTCACTAACTGCAAATCAAGAGCAATATGCAGGTGTTGAAACAGATACCGTTTAGAAATCGAGTATCCCCTGCTTAATTAAAATGGAAAGCATAAGTTTGCAAGAAAAAATAGTTCAGCGGGACTGAATTTTGAATGCTGATGGTCAAGATATAAACAAAAAGATGAAAAGCTCTTTAATTACCCTGAAACAACTCATTCATAGAGTTTTGCTCATATAATTGTACTGCTTCATTGATATATCCAGCATTGACAGTAGAATTTCTTTCTAATAGTTGAATTTCTTGATTAAGCATTTCAGAATCCTTCGCAACCTGGCAGCATATCATTACCAAGACAAATCAAACAAGAATCAATTCTCATCTATCAACTCTCAAAAAGAAAGAATTTAGCAATCAGCATTCTTATTACCTCAGTTAATTTTTCTCTCAACGAATCTAACTGAGCATCTGTATCTGGATCAAAAGGAGCACCTGGATCAGGGCCACTCTCAGTTGATTCATCCTGGATGTACACATTCCATCATGGTCAGACAATCAACCAAGAATGAAAATTAATACTGAGGAAACAATATTTCTCAACCAGCACATATATTTGTCATTTAAAATTGCATACATACCAAAGCCCACTTCTTAACACTAGTCGTTAAAGTAGCATGGAATAATGCAAATAAAGTTACTTATGGATTGTGATATATTTTCTATTTTCTATGTATGTCCCGTTTAGGACTTAGTTATAAAGGCCAACACGCACAAATAAAAAATCAATTAATACTGAACTTCAGTTAATAAATAATGCTTAAAATCAGTAACACGTAATGGAAAAGGGGATATTTAAGAAGCAATTGCAGCAGAACATACGGTGTTTGGCAAACGAAAACCTCGGGGAAGAGAAAAACAGTGACGGAGGATGTAATTCTCCCAAGCACCAAGCTGTTTGTCCAAAACAGATTGAACTCTCTGACGAATGCAATCAACACCCTTTCACAACACACCAATAACACCACACTGTTATAACTCATTCTTAAGATCAATTGCCCTAATTTTTGTATCCAACGCAATAAAGAAAGAGAGACCTTTTTCAGATCTTGGGACTTTTGGGAGCCTTCGATGTTCAATTTCGTGGATGCGTCCCTGCAATTGAAGCTCACATCGCATAATTTCCAGAACCATATTTCAAAAAAGTAATAGAAAAGAAAAAGGAAAGGGGTGTTACTGGTAGAAAAAATTAAAAGCTTCATCGAGAACATCGTCGACGTTGTTGAGAACTTCGTTACAGAAGAGTTGTGGGTTCAGATTGAGAGCATCAAACACCCCTTCACTCTCACTCCCTTCCATTCCCGCCAAATTCCCGATTTGCCTTTCAAAAACGTCTTTTGATGCTTCAAAGTGATGCCACACGTCACGTTTATAAATCAAGCTTTCTTCCAAGATTAATTTTCATATTTCTTTTATACACATTTAGCAATGATTATTATTATGGACCAGTTAAACCCGTGTCTACACTTTTTTTATTGTATAAAATTTTATTAAGCTATAAAATATTTTTTATTAAAAATAATTTGTATAATTTTTTTAGGTTTAATTATGCCTTTGGTTCCCATTTTGGAGTCAAAATCTCAAAATGGTACTCAAATTTTTAAAAGTCTCAAAATGGTCCCTTTTTTGTTGAAACGTCTCACGTTTGTCCTTCCCATTAAGTCAAGGTTAACGCCGTTAGAGGGAGTGCCACGTGTCAGTTACTCAATTTTTTGAATTTTTTTATTAATTTCTTTTGATTTTTTTTTTTATTTTGAATTTTTATTTTGAATTTTTTAAAAAAAATTCAAAAAAATTGCCACGTGTCAAGCTGTCATCATGCCACGTGGCAGTGACAGTGACACATGTCAGTATTATGCCACGTGTCATTTTGTTAGTCTCAATTTGGTCCCTTTATTTTAATTTATTTCAATTTAGTCCCAATTTTTGTAAAAATGAGCAATTTTGTCCCCCTTCAAATTGAAACAAAATTTAATTTTATATAAATGTTATACAAATATTTTTATTAAATTTGATATTTTTATTCAAATTGATA
>Ga0214542_1005095_pt1 | contig 25399 bp, 12 predicted proteins | sample CNSS1metaG_FD_160096 | JGI IMG/M metagenome (GOLD analysis project Ga0214542, IMG submission 160096) | Root nodule microbial communities from cowpea collected in UCLA plant growth center, Los Angeles, California, USA - CNSS1 | ecosystem: Host-associated > Plants > Roots > Nodule | place: USA...
CCCATCAAACCCAACCACAAATCGAACCCACACTAACACAGCTGCTGCAAATTGGACCTCCAAATGCGCAATAGATTTCCCCCCAAATGAAAACCACTGAAACCCTAAATCAAAGTGACAAGGGAAAAAACTTACCTCTGCTTCCAACCAATGCTCTGCTCTTGCAACCTCGTCGAGAAAGCCAGTCACCAGCTACACCAACAACTTCAAACAACCTCGCCCAAAACGGAATCTAGACGTTTGATTTTCCACTCTCACCGGCACAGCAAATGAGCTTTCGCGGAGAAAATCTTTCTCCCTAACTTAGGAACCACAGAATGACGCTGCTAATTCATAATGCCAACCACGTGCTCAAATTCAAGGTTTTAAAATTTGTATTATAAAATAATTATTAAACGACTTAATGAAGGAAAAAAATTAAATTTATTAATTATAAATTAAATTTAACACGTGTCACCATCTGAGTAGACACGTGTCATCAGATGACCAGCCTAGGTGGAACGCCGTTTGCCACGCAGTCACAGACTTAACGCCGTTCACAAATTAGGGACTAAAGTCAGTAGTTCCAAAATCACGAGGACCAAAATGGTTTAACTTTTGGGAGAGGGACCAATTCCAAAAAACGATAATAGTAGAGGGACTAAAAACATAATTAACCCTATATTTAATATTAAGACGGTGTGAAGTCTAAACATGTCTTTTACTTTTGTTTTCTTTTTTTTCTAATTAAATAAACTTTAGGGACTTCTTTTCATTACCTAGTATCAGAAAACAGTTTGGCATACGCGTTTTGAGTAATTAATTTATGCTGATTTTTTTTTTTGACGGAAATTTTTTTGCAAGAATTTTGACGAAGCTAATTTTAAATGAAATCAATTTTGTAAAAATAATGACGAATAATAGTTTTATTGGAATAATATTTCGTCAAGATTAATTGCGAAATGTTTCGATCGACATTATTGAAAGATATTTCCATCAACATTACTATACAGATATTCTAATTGAGATACATAAAAGATATCCTTATCAAGATTGAACTAAATTATGATTTAGTTTGACAAAGACATCTTAATTCAAAATTGGGTTAAATATCTTATTGCTAAGATTGAGACTCAATCTCAACAAGGAAAAGAAAAACACATCTCTGACTAAGATTGATTTAAGGATGTCCGAACTGAAATCAAACTATAAATATATTAACTTTAATTGGTCAAAAGATATCTTTAATTAAGGTTGGCTGAAAAATACACTAATAAAAATAATTTGAAAAATAAATCAATCAAAGTCAATCAAAACATGCCTCGATAAAATTTAAAAAAGCTTAATCAACCAAAATGAATGAAAAAAAAATATAACTTATGAGGGTCTTTGTTGTCAATATTTATTCATTTTTCTTTTTTTCTTTTTTTCTCATATTATTATATTTCAATTATTTTTTTTGTTTATTTTTTTACATTGATACTCTTTTATTTTGAATTCTGTATTATAATTTTAACATATTTATAGTATAAAATAGAAAAAATTATATACACTAAATTAGGAAATCCTCTATATATTATTTGTAGGTAAGATACATTATGTGCTTCTATATTTTTAATAAAATAATAATAATAATAATAATAATAATAATAATAATAATAATTTTTAAATAAAAATATTAGTAAGTAGGTTGCAATATTTAGTTACTCTTTAAGATATGAGTAGTTTGTATTTTTTTTTTCTTTATAACTCTAAAAAATAGTTTAAGATAAAATAAAAGTATAAAATGTGTAGGTATCCCTTTATATATATATATATATATATATATATATATATATATATATATATATTATGAGTATAACAACCATGTTTAAAATAATTTATTTTTATCGTAGCTATTGTGATTATATTTAAATTTTAACTATAATAATAAAAACAGTATATCTATATAATTATTGCCCTTGAAAAAAAAAAGTGTATAGATTACAGTCAATAAAGATTTAATTGATGATAATATTTTAAGAAAGCACAAATTAGGAAGTTACAAGGAATGTGCTGTAAGAGATGCGGAGTATAGTATCTAATTCTTGCTGTGAAATTAAGTAGGTAAGAAATATTCAAAGTTTTGGATGTGGGGTTCCAATATCTCAGGGGCATAAAAGAATGCACAAAGAAATAAACTACTCAATGCAAAAACCACGTGGTAGGCACTAATTTAATTAGATGTGTTCGACATTGTTTTTATCAAATAACTCATTCACAAGTTTTATTGTGAAAGATAAATGAATGTAAGATACTTGTTTTGCAACAAAAATAAGTTTTTTTTTAATAATAAAGCAAATAATTTGATTTTACATCACCCTACTTTAGTTCTGATCAATATTTATTTATGGCTGTAAATTTCCATTCCGCAATACGGGCTAAGAGATTGTTATAACTATAACATTTATCAAAATATTACTTAAACATCAAGTACGATGAAATAAAAATATAACAATAATGAACACAAGAATTTGAAGCACTGCTCGGGGCAAATATTTAGAATTATAAATCGAAACCTTCATCTAATACTTTTAGTATTGTTACTAATGTTTAGATTTGCCATAGTCAAGGTAGTGTGTGGAAACTAACAAAGAGCTAGCAAATCAAACAAAGAAGAAAAAAATGGTTAAAACTACTTAACACTGCAATTTCCCTCAGATTTGTTTTGATGGAACACCAAATCCAAGCCATGGAATGGATTCTGCGGCATGCTTATTTGAAACAGAGTTGAGATTGTTTGTTTGATATGGCGCATTGGCAGCAATTCTGCAAAACACAGTAAAAAAGAACAAGATTAGTGGATCTGGCCAAAACAACTTTTACAATAACAACTGCAGCAAGAAAAGCGGAAATTCAATTTGCACAAGGAACTGGATTAATTTATTCTTTGTCATGATAATTGATACATCAATTTTCCAGAAAACAAAAACCAGACAGTGCATTAGATTAATTATTCATTTACTATGAAAAGCAGATTTCGAATGTTCACTGTACAAATGGTTGGTACTGTTAGAGACCGTTTGAACAAATAATCAATCTCCAATAGAAGCTTAGAAGTTTACTTTTGAATTCTAAGAAGAAATGAAATATGCACGCACTGACAACCAGCTAAATTTTGGATCAATTCACTTTCATTTTCATGGAAAAGAGAACAAGGGTTTAAATCAAACAAAATTTGCTCATTTCAAGAGTCTTACCTATGTTTTCTCTTCTCGAAGAACCGATGAAGTGAAACTTTCCTCGCAATTGGAAGATCTGTATGGAAATAAAAATTATGATCAGAACAAAAAGTTTATACATAACTGATTAACTTTGGCCATCTCAAAATAGTAGAGATCAAAAGAACATGAAAGTACCTCGGACAATTGGTATGGAGGGTGATTGAGGGGGGACATTAGCAACAAAGGAAGTATGATTTCCTTGCTGGTTTCTAGTGTGAGCATATGCCTGGTAGTTTGGGCTTTGGGACATTCCCTTGCTTGCCAGTGCCATTATCTCCTCCATTTTTTCAGGGGGAAAATCATTAAACACAATCACTTGTCCAGCATAAAAGATTGTCATTGGAGCAGGTTTAGGCTCCTTCTCCACAGACCTGAAACCACTGTAGATCAAACAAGAACACTAATTAAGTATGCAGTCATGATGATTCATTACTTTGATCCACACAAAAAGGGACTTGACTTGAGAACTAATTAAACAAACACAAGAACACACCTTGACATATTCACCAAAGTTGGAAGCTCTGAGCGGTGAGGATAAGCAGGCTCCGGAGAGAAGAAATCCACAGCAGCAGAAGGGTTCCGTTGTGTCAAGATGGTGGGAAACAACTCCATGGTTGTTGGAGGGTGGCACGATGCTTCAGAAGAAGAACCTGTGAAACACGGAGGATCAGAAACTCGTGTACAAAACAAGTAAGGAACACACACGATACAGTTCTGTTATATAGCCATTTCCACACCATTCATTCTTTTTTTTTTTCCTTTCAATTTTATCAGAGAAATACCCGTGACATTTCACGGAGAAAAAAATCCGGACAGTTAGAATTCGTATCCAACCGCAAAACGCATTTAGTTCACGTGTTTTTTTTAATCTTCTCAACTTCCCTTTTCCTCTCCGGAAAAGAAGGGAAATTTGGAATCCATGAGTTATACTAGTTCCGTTTTTCACAAGTATCTAATACATGTAGAACAATTAAATACGCTAGGAAACCCAAAGAAAGATTTAACTCCAAGAATTAAAAAATAAATAAAAATCCTTACCCACGGTTTCACCAAAAACGGAATTAATAATTAACAATAATGAACAATTTAGGGTTAATCGGGAAATAAAATAAAATGAAATTCATACCGTTTGCTTCGGCGGTGCATGTCATCCCGAGAGTAAGGTCTCCGAAGGTACCCTTTTCCTTCAGGTATTGACTCAATAGACTGCAAGTCTGAGAGAACGTGGACTTGTCCGCCGGCGTCTTCGCCGGCCGGTTACCGGAAAATCCTGAATACTCCGAGGAGGTCGACATTTCAGGTGTAAAAACTAAAATGAAGGCAACAGAAAAAAAGGAAGAATCAGAATTGGTTGGTTGCACAGCCGCAGAAGATGAAGAGAAGAAAATTTTCACGAAGTTGATGCGTTGTAAGTTGTTAATGTTGGTGCGGAAGGGTTTGCGGTGTTATATATAGTGATAAGAATTTTTAATTGAAGGAGGAGGGAAAATGAAATTGAAGCACGAGGAATAAATGGGTGTTTTTTTTTTGTTTTTAATTTAATTTTTGTAATGCTTTGGTTCTTTGCTTGGTTGCCTCCTATGACCTACAACCTTGCGTTGCACTATGTAGGAGTGGACTTTGACGTTGCTTTATTGATATATTCCTCGCTAGTTGCGTTTGTTTTATTTATTTGTGGTATTGTTAAGAGTGGTTTGAAGCACGTGTTGTTTGCGTTGGTGAAACGGCAGCGGGAAAGTTTGTCGATGGGTATGTAAAGTACGTGGCTGGGTTCCTCCGGGCTGGGCTGGGCCCGGGCTTTGTTTGAGGACTGCGTTGCGTGGGTCACTGTCATTAATGTGGATACCTTACTTTATTGTTTTCTGACATTGTGAAACAGCTCAAACCAGCGGCAAGGATCATATGAACAAACCGTGTGTGTTCAATTATTAATTTTTTATATACAGATGTTTTATATTTATGTTATCTATAACAATATATAAAGGGGATTCCCCTTTTTGTGTCCACTTTTCAAAATACTGATTTTACCCTTTAAATATAACAATTTATTAAATTTTTTAAAATTGACCGTTACTTTTATAAAAATTTTATAAAATCAGATGTCTCTGCTTCTTCTTTATTTATTAATGGTTATTCTTTTATCTGTTCTGATATATTTCACTTTATTTTTAATAAATATAATTCTAATATATATATATATATATATTAACTTAATAACATTATCATATTATCACCTACTAATATAATATCACGTATATTTAAAAAATATATACACAGATAGCGCCTGTGTTACGCTAGTACTATATAACTTAAATAGTTGGAAATTGCAGAAAATGGATGATGAAAGATTTGTCTTAGATAATCGATTTTTGTTTGGATAGTTTTGTTTTTGTGAGGTGATGTTTGTCGGTATGAATTTAAATTGTTGTTAATTTTTTAAATGACGTTGTATTTACGTATAGAATTATAATTTTTTATTGTTTTTTTAACGAAATCGTGTTGGATGGATTTATGTGATTGGTAACACTCTTTACAAAAACAAGTTTTTGACGTATAAAAGATTTTGATTATTTATTTGAAATTGTAATGTGCGATGGATACGTTAAGATGTCTATGCATGCATTATTTTTTGTAAATAACTTGGCTTTTATTTGAAATGAAACTTTTTTATTTTTTATTTTTTTTATAAATAACAAATTCATTTTTATTTTAATATAATTTTCACTATTTTTATTTAAATTTATTCATAAAGATAAATTAGTAACAACCTATTTATATTAATTAAAATATTTTTTTAATCTATCACTATAACAAGTGTAAAACTATTAGACATGATATTATAATATTTGTTAGGTATATAATTTTGACTTTTATTGGAAATTACACTTTTCAAATTTTTATAAATAAAAAAATTAATTTTATTCTGATATAATTTTCACTACTTCAATTTAAATTTATATCAAATTTCTACCATTATGGTAAATTGATAATAATCTATTTTGATCGATTAAAACATTTTTTTTTAATCTGTCATACTCCCATTTAAATTCCATCATTCACCCCTTCAAATCTTTTAACTCAAAATACACACAATCTACTATTCACCTCCTCAAATTAATTAATTCATCTTCCTAAAATTATCACCTCAATTCAAATACTAAGATATTATAATTCTGTATTAGGATGATATATTAGGTTTTACCTTTTTTATTATATTATGGGACATTATACTATATATATTAGATGACAAATTTATAATAGATAAAATTTTCATTAAGTTATTGAGTTGTTCTTTATCAAATACATTTTATAAGTATTTGTGAGTATTTTTCCTTCTCATAATTTATACATGTCTAACATCTATCATCATTATTTTATCAAATCATAATAAACTAAAATTGTATACGCAAATACGATTTCATTACATATGCAAATGCGATTTTATTAGAATAAAGGTAAAATAAATACTAAAATAGTAGTCCTGCTATCTAGAAGATTTAAACTATCTACTCGAAAAAAAAAAAAAAACTTGGTATCTTAATACCTTAATACCTTAATACAAGTAAGGATTTCATTAGAAAAAAAAAGTAAAATAAATACTAAAATAGTGGTACTATCTAGAATATTTAAATTATCTATTTTTTTTAAAAAAAAAACTTGGTATCTTAATACCCTAATATAAGTAAGGAATATAGTATAGCGTAAACATTTCTTTAAAATAATAAAAATTAAGTAAATAAATACATCGGTGAACATAAGAAACTAAAATACAATAAAAATTAACAATTAACTGAATCAGATAAATTGTATACTTGAAAATTAATATTTTAGCATTTATTATTACAACATAATGAACATGAGAAATTTTAAATTGAGATCTATTTCAAATTTTAAACTTTAAATCATAGTTTATGTTTTTAAAAATAAATGTATCTTAGTTGTAACAGATAAAGTTAAATTGATTTCATTTTTTTTTTTAAATAATATACCGAAATTTTAATTCGTATATACTTGGGTGTATATATAACTAAAAAAATGTGAGGTAAATAATTTGCCCTAAAGTTAAGGTTACTTTTTTTAACTATATATTAAGTAAATAAATAATTTGATAACCATAAGACTTTAAGCAATAGTAAACAATAGTAAAGTATTGATAATTAATTAATAATTAAAAAATAAAAGTGTAACGTTTATATAAGTTGGCAATAAAAGGACCAAATTTTAAATTGAAGTTACTTTCAGATTTTAAATTGTAATTTTCCGTTTTTAAGAATAAACTTATGTCAGTTTCAGCATTTATTACAAGACTAGATTATTTAAATTTTTAGGAACAGAAAAATGTCGAAAATATTTAATTTAGTTCAATTTATTGTTTTAATTTCAATCAAACCAATTTGATAAAAAAAATGTTTAATTTCAAAAAAAATATCATATTGAAAAAGTTAATAATTAAACTTTGTTAAAGAGAATTACTTGATTTGTCTTTGCACAACATTAGAAAACATCTCATCTTGTTTTTACTCATATAAACTCACCATATTATATATATAACCTTTCATTTCCTTCTAATCTAACTCTATAAATAAGGAGCTTTTGGAAGTTTAATCTCAATCTTGAATTTGTTTGTTTAACTGAATAAATGAGTTTGAATTAATTAAGTAGTTGATTTTGTTAACTCATTAATAGTGCAACTCAATTACACCAAGACATATATATATATATATATATATATATATATATATATATATATAAATAATTGTTTCAGCAAATTGAATATTTTTTATCGAACATAAAAATCTAAAGAATTTTTATGATATATTTTTAAATAAATAACACTGAAGTCATAAAAATGGTTCTCCTAACTCTAGGAAAGTAATAACTGATCAACAAAATATATTTTTCTTAGTCCAATTTCTTGGTTCCTAAATTTTAAATTAATTTTGAGAGGTTTTATCAATTTTCAGGAATCAAATTAGGTCCCGAACTGTCGGGACAATACAATTATATATAACTTCAGTTTTAAAGTTGAAAAATAATTTTTCTTTTAAATTTGAAAGTTCATATTTTTTTGAACTCTTAGAATTCATGAACCTACCAATTATAGGTATGAATGAAATGTCACGTGTGAAGAGTGATTGTTAAGGGAGTGTTTAGGTTATTTCCTTTATCCATTTGATACCTACTTTTCGTCCACATATTCATTGTTTTTAGTTGTACACATCCACGTGATATTCGTGTTCATCACCATCACCCAAACTATAAACCATTTCCTATAATCTATTCATCCTACTTGCTTTTCTCAACAATTATTGGGTGCAAATTAATTTATATAGCCTAATGGTTTCTTATATATACTATTTTATTGATAATGTTAAAATAACATTAGTTAATGTAAACATTGTACATGTATTATATTTGTAACTTGTGTAGTATTTATTTGTAAAGAGATGCCAAAAAAATGTGAAAATAGAAGACAGGTAAACATTCTCTTGGCAATGATTAAAATTTAATGACACGTTAATTAATATAAATATTATGAGAATTAGTTACAGAGTAGTTCAAGTTAAAGACTGATTATCAACCTGCTATCATGTTTGTCATATTTTTTTGGGCACAATACACCCCTTTGAACATATTTTCATCGGGTAGTTGGCCTGTCCTAACTCAAAATATCTTTCTCACCTCTATATTTTTAAAAAAAATTTAAAATGATCATTCAATTTTTATTTCGTTTACCAACCTACATCTATGAAACAGAAGATATTGGATTTCAAAATCCATTTAGTAAAATCGATGCATAAATACGATATGTGTATTGGATACAACATATAGAGACCAATTATTTTAGTAGTCAAAACTTTATAGCTAATGTTAATGAGCAATTTAAAAATCAATTCATCATTGAAACTATTTTAATTATCAATTTAGAGACCAATTATAATTTTTTGAAACTATTTTAGTTGTCAATTTGGTAATTATAAAATGACTAATTATTTTTTGTCACTAAAATTGGTCACTATTCAAAAATTTTATTGTGATGTATTCTACTTTATAAATTAGATACTTCATTGATAAATATCGTTAAAATATTCTAAAGTATGAAACACGATATTTGTCATTTGAAGTGTCGGTGCATCATAGTCATAGAGTAAAACTATTAACTCGATCTCAAGATTTGGTGAAAGAAATTATTAGATTTCAAAATTGGGTTTATATAGTCACTAAATTTCAATATATATATATATATATATATATATATATATATATTTCAATAATTTTATATATATATAAAAAAAAAAAAAAAACAAAAAAATAATAAAAATTAATATTATATAAATAAAAAAAATATATATATATATATATATATATATATATATATATATATATATATATATATATATATATTTATATAATATGTTAATTTAATTTTTTTTTATGTTTTTTAATTTAATTTAATTTTTTTTAATAAATTATATAATAATTAAATTTAAAAAAATGTAATTATATGTTTTTATTTTAATTTTTATTCTGTTTTAAATTTTTTTAATTTTATTTAAAAGTTAATTTAACAGCAGTGAACACAGTGATAGTAACGATGTGACGCAGTGAGGATGAGCTTTTGAATATTTTCTTGTTAATGTGGAGTGCAAAAAGTTAATTCGTTTTCTCTATTTTATTTTTTCTGCCTTTATATGGGTTCTTTAAATAAAGTGATAAGTCATTACTCGAAATCCTTGTATTGGTGGTTGATCCAATATATACTGCTTCTTTGACTATAATAATTAATAACCAAAGAATTCAAAAGGATTGGAGTAGATTAAAGTATTTATTAAAATAAGCTTCTTCTTTTTAAAAAAAAAACCTGCACAAAAATATGCCACTGAAAACTAAAGCAACGGTAATATTTATATTATTTGTGGGTGTAGCTAATTTTTCATGAGGTAATCGGATGATTTTTAAGGTGTTAGAAGCAAAGTTTCACTGTGCGTCTTTGCTATAATAACTGAAGAAATTCAAAATAAATTTAAATATATAATCAAATTTGATTAAATAAAGAAGTAATGTTGGATAAATAACATTGAATAAAATGAATTATTTTAATCAGATAGGATAATAGATTGAATCTTTAAAGTACTCGATTCAACCCAAATTTATATTTTAATATTTATGAATTTATAAATACATTTTAAATTTTATTTTTAATATGATATATATTTTTTTAAATTTAGTAATAAGTTATATAAAATTATAATCCACTATAATAATTATTATTAAAATTATACATTATCATTTTTAGTTAAAGATTCACTATATTGATGTCATTTATTAAAAGTAAAAATTTTTTTTTTTTTGTTAAAAATTATAATGTAATATAAATTGGCAATCTAAAAATCCCGATCGAATTAATCCACAATTCAAACGATTCAAATCCGATTAACTCCGTAGATTAAATGATCAAAATATAAAATTTAAAACATAAAATTCAGGTTATACAGTTAGATTAATTGTTTAATTTTGAGAGGAATAATTAAGAGTATATAAGTTAAATTAACAAAGATACATTCTATATAAAATGATCGAGTGAGGTGATATATGATTGAAGCTTTCTGAGCAGAAAAAATTAGAGGACAGTGAGAAATTGAAGTGTAAAGTAATTCTCTAGCTTGCAATAAACTAGGTAAACTTAGCAGAAGGACTACGGCACCGTGTAATCTAGTAAACTTAGGTAAGCATATGAAAAATTTCTGTATTTACAACTCCATTTCAGAAAGCTATAAAATGGAGTAGGCAAGTGAAATTACAAAATTAAGAAAAGAAAAAGAAAAAAGTGGGACTTGACTTCTCCAACCTCCTGAAAAATGATGTATTACAGACATAAATTGAGGCCTAAGTAAAAGGAAGAAGGGCGAGAATTAATGAAGATGAGAGCTCAAAAATCATAATCTATATCTGTGACATTCTGAGACGAAGAACGCTTGACCAGATGTCCATGCTCATTGTAGCGATCAAGGTTCTCACAGGGAGCAGGAAAGATGGTCCCTATTACACGCCCTTCAACAAAGGCACACTGAAAGATATGCTTCTTCTTGTAGGTTAGACCAACTGACATGTCTTGAAAACTCACATTTTTCACAGGAATTTCTTCACTGCCGTGTATACGTACTGGCACGCGAACCCCATGCCCATGGACTGTGGTAAAGCTTATGTCTGTAAGAATTGGGAGTGCCGTGGGTTCATACCCATCATCAGGGTGTTCATTGTAATCTGTCTTCATCACAATTCCAACACGAACATTCTCAAATGTCAGATTCCGATAACTTATTTGGCGCACGTATCCTCCTCGTCCAGGGGCGGTCTTGATCCTCACACCTCGTCTAGAATCCCACACAACAACATTCTCCACCGTGATATTCGATACTCCGCCAGACATCTCACTGCCTATTGAGACGCCAGCACTGTTTCATTTCACAACAAAACTATTAAGATATCAAGACCTCAATACATGTTAATTATACTAGCAATCAGTTCCCCTCAACGTTAACTGAGATTGATTTATGCACAATGGGAAAAAGTTGTCATCAGTTTATATTATGTTAGGGTTTTACCTGACCATAGAGCGAAGAACAAGGTTTCGGATCATTATATTCATGGAAGGCCTTCCATATGAAATTCCATACTGATCCCACCCACTTTTTATTGCAATTGCATCATCTCCCACACTTATGTAACAGTCCTCTATCAACATGTCCTCACAAGAGTCTGCTCGTACCATAGAAAGTAGAGCTTATTAAAATTCTTCACACAAACAATAAAATTAGATGAACATTACAATTCAATTTAGATTCCTCAGTTTGTTAATTGAAACACTAACCAAATAAAGTATTACCAGTGCCAGATAAATTGAGTGTATCATGTTTGTGCACAAACAAACATCATCTCACACATGTTATGCAAAACTAAGTTCTAAAATTAATCATCCACGTGTTTGAAACACAATTCCCTAAAATCTGACATCTCACACAAGCTTACCCAAAAAAGAAGAAAATAGATCAATTAACCCATTCCTGCCAGTATAATAATTTTCCCATTGAATCAATCCGAGCACATATTCATACTTTGAATGGTTCTGGTTCAGTTAGCCAAAAAATCAAAATATTTCCAGGATTAAGCTTCCACCCATTTCTCCACCGTACATAATAATACTAATCCCCTTCTATGCAACTTCCTTAACATGACGTTTCCTCAAGTTGGTTTCTTTGTTATTGCCAACTATCAAGATGAAGCTATCCTCACTCACCCCATTGTCAAGATCAATTTCCTTATTGCTAGGATAGAACTAATTACCAAATTATAGACCATACAATAAGATATGAAATAAAGTTTTGTATTCGGTAGAAGATACTTGCCAGGATCTATGCCATCAGTATTTGGAGCTTCAAAGACAGGAGCCAGTATAGTTACACCTTTTATTGTGATGTTTTTGCAGTCATACGGATGAAGTGTCCAGAAAGGAGAGTCACGCAAAGTAATATTAGAGATCACAATGTCACTGGACCACATGATCTGAACAAGTGGCCCCCTAGTGTGGTTGAGACGCTTCTGGCGAAATTTTTGCCACCATGCTTGTCCTTGGCCATTGATGGTACCGTTATGCCCTGTCAGTTATGACAATAGATGGAACCAAATATATTTATAAATAAAGCTTAAGCAACACATTAGATGAGAGGGAGGACGAGATAAAAGAGGAAAACATTGCAGTTCTAGGATTGCTTATCCGGATAATTATTGCCTCCTAATTACTGTACTGCTTACAACTTGGTCACAGATTTCTCCATAATAATGCATTATGCCACCCTTCAATGAGGTTATTCAACTAATAAGTCTTAAATTGCATCACAGTTGATATGAATCACAAAAGACTTCTATGCTAAGCCTTTTACCTTAAATAAGGTATAGGGTGCAAGGCTATTTATCAATGACCAAACTAAAATACATCAAGGAAGTATTAGTAAATGCTAAATCAATTCATCTCTCTTCAAATATAGAAATATTATTGATTCCAACTGATATGAACACTTAAAAAAATATGTCAATAAGGAACTATTATGGTTGTTGTTCACCAAAAGCTTTAGCCTTTGAAAATATATCAAAATCAAATAAACTTTAGAGGCAAGTTTCAACAATATTAATTTCATTTTGAGACGTTAAACTTTAATGTGCTAACAATGACATTAGATATTGTTATAATTGCTTAACTTAAGAGAAAGAGTTAACTTGCTAGAATACGTTAACTCATCTTTCGTATTACCTATATGACATCCATGTGTAGATCGTCATATCATTTTTGTTTCTTTACTAATGTAAGCATCCACATAAATGAATGACATCCATGTGTAGATCGTCCGACCATTGAACTCTCTTAGACACTTTTCATATTTTTAAGCCTCAAGTTGATATCAGAGGAGGTTGATTCAGCTCTATTTGTCACTGTCTGATGCATTCACTATTGTCCACTACAGTCCACCGTTACTGGCTGTTGTCTTTCAGTGGTTGCCTTCATCTCATGAAGTGATGCATTCACTGTTGAATCATTGCCATCCCCTACTCATGACACTCCAAATCAAACCACTTCCCAAAATCCCTCTCCTATTCCAAGTTCACCCAAGCCTTCATCACCTCCTCTGATCACTTATCAACGCAGGACATAGGAGATTGCTCTATCGTTACCATGTAAGTCCTCTTCTTCCAATTCCTTCACCATCATTGACCCATATCACAACTCTCAATAATGAAGATCTTGCCTGACCAAAAGCTCTTTGGAAGTTACTTGCTCTACCAAAATCCTCATCCTATTTACAACTTTCTAAGCTATCATCTGTTGTCTCCTTTTTTCTCCTTTGTCTCAATGTGTTCTCTATCATTATTCCTAATAATGTATAAGAAGCACTTTGACTAGAATCACACATGGGAACTTGTTTCTCTTCTACCTGAAAAGACAATTGGACAGAGGTGAGTTTATGTTATTAAAGTTGGGCTAGATGGTAAAATTGACCGCCTTAAAGTGAGATTGGTTGCCAATGGGTACATACACATATACCATTCCTCCATTTATGGATATCAAGAATTTCTTCCCATGTTATATCGAAGAGGAAATATACGTGGAGCAACTTCTTGACTTTGTTGTTCAAGGGAGTTAGTTAGTAAATTGCGTGATTTCTCTTTTCTCTTTAATCTTAAACGAACTCTTCATGCTTGGTTTGGAAAATTCAACCACATTGTACAAACTTGGCTTGAAACAGATCGCTTAGTCTTTTATTGTCATACCTCTCCTAAGAAATGTGTGTACTTAATTATGTGTGTTAATGATATAGTATTTAAAGGGAATAATGCCTCTAAAATTTCTCAATTGAAGAAGCATTTATGCAATTATTTTTAGACCAAAGGTCTTGGATGTCTTAAGTATTTTGTGGTATCAAAGTAGCTTGATCAAAAGAAGGTATATTTATTTCTCAGGAAAAAAATGCCTTCGATATTCTAAAAGAAATAGATATGAATTGTAAACCTGTGGCTAGTCCAATCAGTTGTGATATTGATTGGGTAGGAACTCTTATAGATCAGCCTTCCACAACTATTGTATTTTCATTGAAGGAAATATTGTTGTTAAATCTAGTGTCAAAGTTGAATACAAGGCAATCACATCACTCATTTATGAACTTGCGTGGATAATAAAACAATTGCTTCAAGAGCTAAAATTTTGTGAGATACAACAAATGAACATGCACTGTGACAACCGAGTATCCATATCAGTTCCGATCTTGTATTTCATGAGACGACCAAACATATAGGGATTGATTGTCATTTTGTTTGGGAGAAGTTGTTGACCAAAAAAATTTGCACGAAATTTGTCAATTCCAATTATCAACTCACGAATATTTAGACTAAGTCCTTGGGAGGACTATGAATTCAATTTATAGGTTCAAACATTCAATTTGAATGCTGCAACTTGAGGGAGAGTGTTAGAATTGCTTAATGTATGTGAAAAAGTTAACTTGATAGAATAGGTTAATCATCTGTTGTTACCTATTTGATACCTATGTGTCAATCATCAAATCATTTTTGTTTTTCTATTGATCCAAGTGTCAGTATAAATATGAATCCACAAAGAGATCACTGAACTCTCTTAGACATTTTTCATAATTTCCAATCCCAAAGTGATACTAAGTAAAGAAATCAAGAACAATGATGACATTTTAGTCCTTCACACATTGTAGGCACGATAAAAAATCCTAACCTGTTATCACAACATCTTTAAGATTTTGACCATGAATCAAACTGCCATATCGTGGCCCAGGATGCTCCCTCCCATACCCATATGAAGGCAGTGGAGCCATCAGTGGCCAATATTTTTCATCCTGTCAGCCATCACATAAGTGACAAATATAGTGTAAGTAAAATGTTTAAATATGAGAGTGGAAGAAATATGTAATGTAAGAAATAGATTTATCAAGGAGAAAGACAAAACTACAAATATAAGTAACTATAATTGAAGAGCTCAATGATATGATTTGGAAAAAAAGAATCGATAGCACTACTCTAAGCTAAATTCAAAATCCAGTGATAATATCTAGATCATTGATATTAAGTTCAACTGTACAAATTCTCCCACTGAAAGCCAAGTACACAATATAGACCTGTAAATTTGTGATGGGTATCAATGTTTCCAACTGTAGATATACATTTTACAGAAATCTGGCTCGTATGAAGAAATTCAGCAAACCAGAAGACTGACTCTTGACAAAATCAAAGTTTGTTATGATCTAGGTACAATAACTCTTCAAAAAGATAAATCAAGCAACATTCTACTCTTTAAATCTTAATTAGGACTTGTCATGTCGTACAATAACAGCATATGGCCTAAACAGAAGCCTATCTGTTATTATTTCATGTTGTACAACTCTTTATATCAATTTGATCACCTATAATTCAGTTCGAGGTCTTCTTCAGTAACCCTACCATTTTGGACTCTCAGTAGCAGTTTAAAGAATTATTTTTATTTTTGGCCCAAGCTTGATCGTTACTCTTGTGTTAAATTGAAGTATCTGTCTACCAGAATGGAAATTTACATATCAAAACAGCAATACGGGAACAAAATATCCTTTTCCCCCTAGGTAGGGATCAGCAACATTGATTGTAAAACACCAAAAGTTTTATCATGTATTAAGTGAAAAGATAAACCATTTATCTCTAAATCTCTCTTATTGATTTGGCCAATAGTTTTGTCTGGTCTCCCACTATGACTAACCATTGGACTATCTTCTACATGGTAAATGTTCCTCACTGGTGCTTCTTCAAGGGTTCTCTAAAATAGGTTTAAACCATCCAAAGAAGAAATTCTACCATTTTTTTTCCTTCTATAATGGGAGGTACACAAGATTTCTCTCTAATGACCATCTTCTTAATCTTATCTTGCCTTTTGTAACAACTCCATCATTGTAATATCATCTTTGCGACATGTAACTGGATTTCTTTGCTGTCTCTTTACTACTCAACACTCAGTCCCGTACAATACAGATCATATGGTTCCGTGATCGAATGTCCCTCTAAGCTTTTGTGGTATTTTTCTATCACATATCACAAGCATTGCTCCATTTCATGCAAACCTTCTTGGATCTTGTGGTTGACATCACCTTCTATCTCCCCATGATTTGGGAAGATGGGCCCAATGTATTGTAATATTCAAGCTAGAATAAAATCCAAGATTGTTTTAAAAAGAAAAATTGTGCCAAACAACTGCCGTCACAATAGGCAAAGTTCCAAACTAAACCACCAAGCCTTGAAAAAAATCTATAAATGACACAGCAGTTCTACTCTTACAATACATCATTTGTTTACCTTCTCCAGCATTAAACAGGTTAATGCACTGTGTCATCAACTCTGAAGATAAGATTTCCAACTATATCCTTCATGATTAGACAACATCTAATAACATTAGGTAACGTAAGCTAAATAGATCACACAATGCTGTTCGATCAGGTTAAAGACATTTTTTCAGAGAAATTGTTTACTACTAGATCCCTTAACAAGTTACCCCAATCTCTCTCCGTAGTTTCACAACACTAAAGATCACACAATCTACTCTCTTCACTACTGTTTCTTCTGTTACATGTGCAAACCACCTTAACAACTTCCCCCAATATCCTTCATATTAAAAATAATAGCACAAACAGTACAAAATTAACAGGAAGTTAAAAAAAAAAAAAGCAAGAAGGGAGAAAGGTAACTGACATCAATGCCGAGAATAACAGCATCTTGAGCTAGAAACAAAGTCATGTGGCTGGTGAGATTAAACGGCGCCGTAAGCCAGCGTCCGGGAGGCACGTTTAACTGCGCACCGCCTTTCTTCCCAAACTTGGAAATCGCGGAAACCGCCCTCTCGAAGGCCTCGGTGTTGACAGTGACGCCGTCACCGACACCACCGAAATCCGTCAAATTGAAGGCGGTGGGGCGGAGCTTGGGCATGGGCCTGGCCGGAAGAGCGCCGAAGGAGAGGAAGCCGCCGACAATGTTCCTCTGCCAGAGGAAAAGGGAGGCGAAGGCGGCGATCCATAGCACGGTGAAGAGGGTTTTGTGCGAGGTGAGGAAGGCGGGGAGCCAGCGGCGAAGGTCGAGCCTTTGGTGGTGGAAGCGCCCTAGCGTGGAGGTCTCCACCATTTTGCGAAGCGGGGTTGGATTTGGCAGGTGACGGAGACGTGGGTCAATGGAAACTCATGGATTGGCTTGGTGGGAAAAGGAGGGTGTGATTGAATGCGTGGATGAATATGAATTTTGATTTGGAGTGAATTGAAAGGGAAGGTCTGATACTGGAACTGGAAGTTGGGTCCGAAGACAACGATACGGAAACAACACTTTCTTCAAAATCTAACACACCATCACCTTGCACTTGGATCCTTGAATGCCTCCTCCGTTTTTTTCTTCTTTTTACAATTTCACTGCTTCCACCACACCCACATTCAATTTATTCTCTCTTTGTAAAAATTAACTTTTATGTAATTTTAGATACACTGGAATCAGCTTCCTTCAACACTCTAAGTTCATTCTCTTCTCTCTTTTCATATCAAATTCAAAGAACATCTTTTCTCCTTTGTTTAGTTCCTAAGATAATGTCTCGATCCGTGGTTGGTGATCAAATATTGTCTCAACTCTAAAAAGTAAAATATTGATAAATAATTATTTTTTTCTTATTTCATTACTCAAATCAAATTAAATTTATATTTATTTCATAAATTTGATTTAGATCAGTAAAATATAGAAGGAGAAATATATTTAATTAACGGTACATAGTTATTAAACTCTAAAAAGTAAAAGAGTGATGGATTATTATTATTATTATTTTTGTTAAAATTCCTTTCAAAGATAATTATGTGATAAATATATTTATTGTTTCTGGATAATATTTTTTATTTATTTATTAACATGCACATTTGACATGTAGAATGCAAAATTCATTATTCAAAATATTATTACTTTACTTTGAAAGTGAGAAGAATATCGCAGTGTGGCAATGAGGTTAACAACAGAACTATACCCTGATGAGTGATTGATGAATGCGTGTTATTGAGTGTTACTTTCAAATTAAGGTTAGTTCACTAAACGTGTAAATAATCAATGTTTTATAAGGACGTTTTAATTTAATTTTATTATGTTTTTTTATTAGGTGTATAGGTCAAGATATGTAATAAATCGTTCTTATGCTTTTAATATATAATTAAATTTCTATAAATGAGGGCTCCTTTAATAAACAATTTATTTAAAGTCTCAATTTATGAAATCAATTAATTTTAATTTAATAGTTTTGTTGAATTCTTTCTCCAACATTTTAACTTTGTGTATAGTCAAAGTTCTTCCACAATACTCCATTGTTATGATCACATGAAGTGTAGGAGAATGTTTGGTCTAATCCCTTCCTACGAACCTTTATATTAGTGTATTACTGAGAACTATTTAATAATGACAATAAAATAATTGCTGGTATTTTATGACGGTTTGGGTAAATTTGTTTCTCGTGTTTTTCTTTCTGATTGGTTCTTATTCTTGTGAAAAAAATAAAGAATGTTCTTGTTGGAGGAATTAGGATTTAATACTTGAATCTGAAATTACCATTGTTGCTCTCATTCGTTGTTTGATGAAATGTAAATTAGATGCATTTGAAGTATGTTGGTCTAGTTTTGGTAAATGTATTTAGAAGTCACATGTCACACTCACTCAAGATCAAAGCATGGAAAGTCTTTGCTTTTAAGTATCAAAGAAAAAAATGTCTCAACTTTTTTTTTAATATTTTAAGTCTTCAAGAAAAATAAAACATGTCTCAAAAGTACTAAAAGTTTTGACTAAAAAAATACACATTTTTTAGATCTTTTAAATCTTTAATCATTCTTGACATTTCTTACTACTCAAAAAATACATATTTTCTGTCATTTCTTTTGAAAACTTTTTTTAGGTAATACTTATATTTTAGTTATAAATACACATTTGGTACCCAAACTTTTTCAGAAAGTTCAATTTGGTACCCGAACTTTAGGAATGTTCAATTTGGTACCCCAATTTTCTAAAGAGATTCAATTTGGTCATCTTCGTTAAGTTGGAGTTAACACTGTGTCCATACAGGACACGTGTCAAGCCATGAAATTTTTTATTTTTTTTTCAAAAAAATTAAAAACTGCCACGTGTCAGTTTATCATCGTACCACGTGTTACAATCATGACATGTGGCAGTGTAATAATTGTTTTCAATTTAGTACCCTAATTTAAATTTTTGGTTCAATTTAGTACCTAATTTTTTTAAAATGATCCAATCTCGTCCTTTCCTATTTGAGACCAAATTAGTAAATAAGCTTAATTATAACTTATATAAACATGTTAAAATAATTGTTTTGAATTTATACATCAAATCACTACATCTAAATATTCAAATTATTTTATTTTTTACAAGTGTAAAAAAATTCATGTATAAAAAATTACAAAGGTTAAAATGTAAAAAATAAAATAATTTAAGTATTTAGGTGAAATGATTTGATGTATATATTAGAAAAAGTTATTGTAACATGTATATATAGGTTGTAGTTAAGCTTATTTACTAATTTGGTCTCAAATGGAAGATGACGAAATTTGATGATTTTAAAAAATTGGGGTACTAAATTGAACCAAAAATTTAAATTGGGGTATTAAATTGAAAACAACTATTAAACTGCCACGTGTCATGATTGTAAGCTGCCACATGGCACGATGATAAATTGACACGTGGCAGTTTAAAAATTTTTTTGAAAAAAAAATAAAAATTTCATGGCTTGACACGTGTCCTGTACGGACACGGTGTTAACTCCAACTTAACGGAGAGGACCAAATTGAATCTCTTTAGAAAATTGGGTACCAAATTGAACATTCCTAAAGTTTGGGTGCCAAATTGAACTTTCCGAAAAAGTTTGGGTACCAAATGTGTATTTACACCTATATTTTATTATGAATAATAATTTTAAAGAAATTGTTACCAATTTCTTTGTAAAATATTTTACACAAAATATTTTTTAATTAAAATATTTGTAAATTTTATAATTCTGTAAAAAATAGTTATTTATGAAAAAAATATTTCTCAATTAAAAATTTAGGAAAAAAAAATATTTTCTTGTAAATTTTTATAACAAAATTACAATAAAAATTTCATCAAATATGAAAAATTATAGTTATTTCTCAATTTTTTTTTAATTGTTAAAAAATGTTAATCATGTAAGTTTTCTTATTGTCTATTCTTTAGTGCGTGCATATTAGTTGTTACTATTTTATGAAATAATCCTATTTAGTATTATTGTTCCGGTAAAAATTAGGGTATCTTAGACCAATAGAGAGTAAATAATCTAATTCAAAGTTAATAATTACTCAAACTATAAAATTCAAGTGCTTTAGTTTTTGGTGTGTCTTTTTATAATATAAGTAAAGTAATTACAAATCATATATCTTTGAAAGAAGAATATAATATTTCAGTTACAAAATACAAAAGATAACATATAATAATATAGACCTCTTTATCTTAAAATATCTCCTAGATTACTATACTTGTTAATTAAATAAAAATTTGTTACAGTAGATCTGTTTCTTGAAGCTGTATTTGAATCACCTTTGGACATTTTATCCATCTTCGAATATTGGATTGAACTCTGAATTACGAAACATGTATAATCCTATTGTGTATTGTTTATATATATATATATATATATATATATATATATATATATATATATATATATATATATTGTTGGGAGCACTTAGTTTTAACCACAAAATTACGCATTATGTATGTTATTGTTGGAATATTACATTTTTTTAGCTTAGTGAGTGTAATATATATTAACACTTGATATTTGAGAAGAAATTCTAATTCATACTTTGTTTCGGGGAAACTGTTGTCTAGAAGAAGAGAATCATGTGATAATTGACTTACTAGATTTTGCTTAAAGGAATATATATAAACAAGTTTATCACATCTCGTTAATATGTTCTATATATGATAGTTTTATTGCATTCTTCTTGATATCATAATTATTATTTTTATTTTATCTCCCTCTTCTAAATCACTCTTCATCAAATTCTTATCTTTTCAAAGGTAAACCTCTCTTTCTAACTCTCTTCCTTTCTTTATAGTCTTGTTCTTTTCTTTATGCTTTTCTTGGGCTGTGACTTGCACCGCACCACCACCCAATATTCCTTTCCCCGGTGATCCCAAAACCCTCCAAAGATCCCTGGTGATAGATGTGAATGGATGGAAGCATATTAAAAAATCTAATAACGTTAAAAGAAAAAAAGAAAAAAATAGAAAAGAGAGGAAAGTGGAAGAGATAATATTAGAGAGGTATGTTTGTAGATAGAGTAGATAGGAAGAGAGAAAGAGGTAGAGGCATAGGTGCATGGATGAGTGGTTGATAGCCGCAAAAGGTAAAGGCCAGAAATGAAGGTGACAGGGTCAAGAGTGGGCGAAAATAATGGGAAAAAATAGAAGGAGAGAGCGAGGAAGCTATTGTTAGAATGGTGGTAATTGTGGGAGCTCCATCTCTCAAACACGCACGACAACCTAGCTAGGTAGTTTTCCATGCCCGTAGGTGGGTACCCAAATTCAACAAACAAAACAAAAAAAGGCAAATCCAAAACAATCAGAGAACCTCAATCTCTCCGAGCAGCGGTCCATTTCTCTCCCGGACGCATAAGATTTCCGGCACGGCGATGGCCGCTGTTCGCCTATTCTTCTTCTTCCTCCTCCTCCTCCTCCTCTCCCTCCTCCCTCTCTCCCATCCTCAAACGGATAACCAAGCTCTCCTCAACCTAAAAAAATCCTTCTCCGACCCCCAAACCCTCTCCTCCTGGGTCCCCGACCAGAACCCTTGCGCCGCCCGTTGGGTGGGCGTCATTTGCTCCAACAACGTCATCAACAGCCTCCATCTCACCGACCTCTCCCTCTCCGGCATCATAGACATCGAAGCCCTCACCCAGATCCCCTCTCTCCGCTCCATCAGCCTCGTCAACAACTCCTTCGCCGGCCCCATTCCCCCCTTCAGCAAACTCGGAGTCCTCAAAGCCATCTACCTGACCAACAACAAGTTCTCCGGCCCCATCCCCTCCGACTTCTTCTCCCACTTAGCCTCCTTGAAGAAAATATGGCTCGACAACAACAAATTCTCCGGCCCCGTCCCGGAATCCTTAACCACCCTCCGCTACCTCTCCGAGCTCCATCTCGAGAACAACGAGTTCTCCGGCCCCATCCCCGAACTCAAACAGGACATCAAATCCCTCGACTTCTCCAACAACAAGCTCCAAGGCCCAATCCCACCCTCCATGTCGCGCTTCGAAGCCAAATCCTTCTCCGGCAACGTAGAACTCTGCGGGCAGCCGCTGGATAAACCGTGTGAGTCCGCGGCCAGTGAAGGCTCCGGTTGGGGATTGAAGGTGGTTGTTCTCATCTTCATTGCCGCTGTTCTCGCCGGGGTTTTTGTCATGGCGCGATCCAAGCGTCAACGCGACGATGACTTCAGCGTCATGAGCAGGGATAACGCGGAGGAAGTGGTGCAGGTGCACGTGCCAAGCTCCAACCACAGCAAGGGAACCTCCGAAGGGAGCAGGAAGGAGTCGACGTCGTCCAAGAAAGGGGTGGGGCGGAGTATTGGCGACCTCGTGATGGTGAACGATGAGAGGGGCACGTTTGGGTTGCCTGATTTGATGAAGGCTGCGGCGGAGGTTCTCGGAAACGGTGGGTTGGGTTCGGCGTACAAAGCCTCCATGGCTAGTGGGTTGTCTGTGGTGGTAAAGCGGATGCGGGAGATGAATAAAGTGAGCAGAGACATCTTCGACGCCGAGATGAGACGCTTTGGGAGACTCAGAAACCCTAACATCTTGACGCCTCTCGCTTACCATTACCGCAAGGAGGAGAAGCTGTACGTGACAGAATATATGCCCAAAGGAAGCTTGTTATACGTCTTGCACGGTACGTACCACCTTCATTCATTTCTAGCTTTTCAAGAAAATATATGAATGCATGCATGCAAGGTAATTAAAGGGATTGGGTAAAATGTTTTTCAGGTGACAGAGGATCGAGTCATTCGGACCTGAACTGGCCAATCCGTTTGAAAATTGTGAAGGGAATAGCACGAGGGTTAGGGTTTCTGTATAAAGAATTTTCTACCGAAGAGCTGCCACATGGGAACCTGAAATCAAGCAATGTTCTGCTAACTCAGAATTACGAAGCTCTCCTGAGCGATTTCGCCTTTCATCCTCTGATCAACCACAACTACGCCGTACAGACATTGTTTGCGTACAAAACTCCAGATTACGTAACACACCAGCGTGTGACACAGAAAACCGACGTTTACTGCCTGGGAATCATCGTTCTTGAGGTGATCACCGGGAAATTCCCTTCTCAGTATCACAGCAATGGCAAGGGTGGCACCGACGTGGTGCACTGGGTGCTCACTGCAATCTCCGACAGAAGAGAAGCGGAGTGTATTGATCCAGAGTTGAAGAGCACTCACTCTAACTCCCTGAATCAAATGCTGCAACTTCTCCAAATAGGGGCTGCTTGCACGGAGAGCAACCCCGACCAACGACTTAACATGAAGGAAGCCATTAGGAGGATAGAGGAGGTTCAGGTTTAATGGTTGTTCTGTCAATATCTCTAGCTTAGTACAGAGTTGCTTTTGTAGGTGAGAATTGTGCAGGCCTAGGAAACATTGCTCTTCAGCATCTTCACATATCCGACAACTAATGACTTTTGTGCATGTGATCCAAACACACACACGCGGGGCGAAAATGAATGAATGATCAGAGAGAAAAAAAGACATAAAAAATGGGAGGAAAATCGGAGGCATATGCATGATGGTGACATGTTTTTGATGAACTTTATCATGTCATGTATCTCAAATATTATGAAATATGCTGAAGCTCCGTGCCTCTTTTCTGCTGATAGCAGCCCTTGTAAATTATATGCTATTCTTATAAAATGAAATCATTTTTGAGACAGCATTCCCCCTGTATTATCACTTTTTGATTTCTCCCTTCCGTTGTAGATTTCTTTTTTCTTTTAAAGTTAGCTAATACAAACTTCTTTCACAAATGTCTAATATCCTAAGTCTTATCCATATCTTTCTGTTTCTATGTTTTTACCTCTTTCACAATATCAAAATATTATCCACTGGTTACACACTTGTATATCCTAAGTGCAACCTTTTTTTAATAGATCAAGTGTTTTGATTATGATTTGACTCATTTGATCTATATGTTATAAGACCATCAATATTACCGTTTAGAATCATTGATACGATTGGTTGATTGTGAATGGAACTTTGGTTTGTTTGATAGTTAGAATCCACGTAACTCAATTGATATTTTTTTAAATAGAACTCAGCAAATTAAATCTGTAAAGTAAGAATTATAATGTGATATAGTCAAACAATTGCAATTAAAATTCATTAAGGTTAACTTTTGATTTTCTATATATTTCTAAGATTCTTAAAATTTGTTAAGTCTTATGCGTTAGAAAAATGTAATTAAATGTCTTATGATTAATGTTTATTGGAAGAAAACAATACATAATGAAGAAATTACTTTTTTAAGTTATCTAGG
>Ga0214542_1005097_pt1 | contig 25393 bp, 23 predicted proteins | sample CNSS1metaG_FD_160096 | JGI IMG/M metagenome (GOLD analysis project Ga0214542, IMG submission 160096) | Root nodule microbial communities from cowpea collected in UCLA plant growth center, Los Angeles, California, USA - CNSS1 | ecosystem: Host-associated > Plants > Roots > Nodule | place: USA...
GGTACGCATTCATTAATCACTGATTTGACTCTCTGAGAGCTTTGACTTACTTGAGCTTCGGAGACTCTTCTGCAGGTAACCCCTCCTGGGTTCAAGCTGACATGTATCAATCGGGAAGAGGCCAACTAAAGAGATAGCGTACTACATGGTAAGGTGACACTTATGCCTAACTTATTTTATTTGTTCTCTGCAGGAACAATTTTTTTTTTGAATGCACTAACCACGTGACCTCTACATAGCATCTAAACATGTGGTAGAATGAACCAAAGTCACCGTAAGTCCCAAACCCCGTAAAACACATGCTTCAAACCCTAATCCCCCAACGTCACTTATTAAATCTCTTCCCTTTTTGTTCTTCAGGATTAAAAAAAGGTGACTAAAGGTTGCACTTATCACACCAAACATCATATACCCTATAAACACGAAACCGTGCATCAAGCAAAGAAGGAAGAGAACCAACCAAAGAATAATATGCAGACCCGTACTTAACCATACCACCAACGAAGAAACAATCTGTGATGCATGTTATGGGTTTCAAAGATCCGAACAAACTCATGATTCATGCTCCCATGGAGTTTAAACCCTAAGAAAATGAATATGGCTATTGAAACCAACATATGAATGAAACGTAACCAAAACCATAATCGACGCAAACCATAGATTTCTACACATCAAAACGTATGTGTGGTATGCAGTGGTATGACCTACAACCACTACACCGCACACCCAAAATTCATGCATCAAAACTCTGAATGCCCCGCAAGCCAAGGCTAAAACACATGGTATCCAACAGGAATATATTGGAATTGAAAACGACGGGAAGAAAAGGAAAAGAAAAGGACCGAATAATACTCATCATTAATCACCAAGAGGCTAAAAAAAAGAAAACAAGTTCAAGTTTCATTCATCAAAACATATGTCTGGTATGCAGTGGTATGACCTACAACCACTGCACCACACAAAATCGTCCCTAAGGAAAAAAAAAAAAAGATTTATGATTTTACTCTAGCATATATTAAAGAAATTAAATTCACAAACAATTGGCATACACAGGACTTGAACCTAAGTCCTCTCAACATAATCAAGTACTCTCAACTACTTGAGCTAGTACTTTTCCACATTATAAATCCAAGCATTAAATGTAATAAATGTCCCCACTACCTGCATTTATTAAATAATTATTTATTTAATTATTTAAATTTCCCGGGTCTTACAATTAAAACATTGACAGATGACACATTATGTAGAATTTGATAGTTTAAGTGAAATTTATGTGCTGTTTTATAGATTTAATTGATTAAAATACTAGAAGATCACACTTTATGCATAATTTAACAATTTAAGTGAAATTAACACATGATTCAATTCAATTAACATGCTAGAAAAGTATCAAGTCACATTTTTTCATATCCAAAATGCCTAATTCTATTCTAAGCTTGTTAAACTTATCACGAGCAAGTGGTTTAGTGAACAAATAAGGTAGTTGATTCTCTGTTTTAACAAACTTAATTTCATAATAAACTTTTTGTACGTGGTCTCTAATAAACTGATGCCTTATCTCAATATGTTTGGTTTTGGAGTGTTGTATTAGAATTTTAGTTAGATTAATTGCACTAGTGTTATCATAATATAAAGGAACCTTCACTAACTTCACACCATAGTCCAAAAGTTGATGTTTCAGCCATATGATTTGAGCACAACCATGACCAATTACTATATATTCTGCTTCAGCTATGGAGAATGCCACACAAGCTTCCTCCTTGCTACTCCAGGATATCAAGATTGAGCCAAGTAGGTGACATGTTCCACTTGTACTTTTCCTATCCAATTTGCACCTTGCATAGTAAAAATATGAGAATCCACTAAGAGATATCTTAAAATTACCTGGATATTGTAACACCCTATCTGGATATTACCTTTGGTACAATTCAATATAACATCAAACCAAAAGAAATCTTTGTGATACCATCCCAATACGTGGGAAAATTTAGAACTTCATCATCATGATAATAATATCGATAATTCAAAATAATCTATTACAAGTTCCAACCAAAACCAACTTTTAAAAGAAAGAAAAAAACATTAAATAAAGTCTTTCAAAATTCCCCAAAGCTAGCCCGCATCTCCAAGCTTATGCCTCGCCAGCACCATCTGTAACAACATGTGCTCCCGTGCTACAAAGCCACTTGACCATTGCACAACCACTAACAGAAAGACTAAGCTTAACAAAATAAAACATACACATATAACATGATCACTTCACCCAAACAACTTATCATGACAAGATACCCATACTTAAAGACCTTACATCACAAGGTAATTACGTAGCCATAGTTTCATAATCCATATAAGACCCAGCACAACCAAACACATCATTATCCTATTCAACTAGAGTCTTAAGGATAAAAAAAACCATCTATAAAACTGCTCGCTCGTAGGCATACCTCTACGAACCTACCCGCTCTTAGTCCTACACGTGTGAGCTACAACTATTTACGAACCTCCCTACTTGTAAGACAATCACGTGTGAGTGTAGTTCTTACAAACCTCCCAACTCGTAATTCTAACACAGCAACACCACTATCACGAACCTCCCCATCCATATTCATCACATGTTCGAACCTCAACTTACGAACCTCCCCGCTTGTAACATTCCAACATAAAAATGACCATAACCCAACATGAAGAACCTATAGGATTCATCCTCATCACCTACCACACATAATCACACATAAAACACAAGTAACTTAACTTCTCAATACAATTGATCACTAAGCCATCACACACATGCATGTATAACAAAAAAACCCCAAAAGGTAGCTCTTGGAATCCGCCTGACAAAACAAGAGGGTCGCCTGGCGGTTACTACTATAGTCTGCCTGGCGGTTACTACTGCAGTCCGCTTGGCGGATCAGCGATGCTGCCTGACACCCCACCTCCTAGTGTATCCCTGCCTCGACTCTTTCCTGGCAGTCCAACAGTGCCGTCAGGCGCTATACCACTAGTGTCAAACTAGTTAATTTATGCCTAAAAATAGATTCCTACATACCAACCATCCAATCCTAATTTTCAACATATAAAAACACATATCCACATGTCTCAACATGACTAAAAGTACACTACCACCAATCACATGCCTCAATCTTAGATAACCACACATACATTCACCAATTTAGACCATATCAACAAAGAGAATTATCAAAGAATTACTCATGCTCATAGGATAACCCAAAATCAGAAATGAAACAATTCATACAAGTCATTCTCACCTTCCCAAGCATCATGGAATCATTCACCTCTAAAACTTAGAGCTTTACACACACGTGCATACACACACACACACACACACATATATATATATATATATATATATGTATGTATACATCTATACATATTTATATATGTATAGATGCATATACATATATACATATTTATATTTATATATAGGGTTAAGTATGTTTTTAGTCCCTGAACTTTGATCCAAAATTGGATTTCGTCCCTGGTCGAAACTTTGATAAATTTTCGTCCCTAAACTTTAAAAATGAATGAATATAGTCCTTTTAATCCAATTTTGTTAACTTTTTTTTAGGTTTCGAATACATTTTTCAGTAAATATTGAGCCGAGAATGTGTCAAACGGCGTAAACAGCCCTAATATTTACTGAGAAATGCGTTCGAAACCTAAAAAAAAGTTAACAAAATTGGGTTAAAAGGACTATATTCATTCATTTTTAAAGTTTAGAGACCGAAATTTATCAAAGTTTCGACCAGGGACGAATTCCAATTTTGGAGCAAAGTTCAGGGAGTAAAAACATTACTTAACCTTATATATATATATATATATATATATATATATGTATAGATGTATATATGTATATATACAGTCTTAAGCCCAGTCATACATATTGATTCAAATCCTCCAACCAATACCATACCCATTAGCATATTATGTGAATCCTATTATTATTATTTTTTTTAAACAAACTGCAGAAATCCCACATGAACCATAATTTCATCACCAATCATACAAACATCCTAACATCACTGTTTCACATTTTTCCCTCGTGCCCCAAAGTTAAACCCCCCATGGCATTATTTATATAGTCACCAAGGTTTCATTACAACAGTGGTAATCCCAACATATCATATCAAAGTGACACTCAAGCAAGGATAAAATTCCAGAAGGACCAACATTGCACCACAACACCAACCAAAATAGTGCACACACTAAGTGCAACAAAAAAACACTTCTAGTACCATCAATCATGCATATCCCCTAACTTCCATAGTCACCAAAGTTCCATGAAAACAATAACAATTTAACCATTTTAAAACAATATAAGACATATTCAAAGTTTAACGTTCAAACAAAAACCCCAACTTGCACCATAACGCAATGAAAAACATGAACCATGATATGCATTGGGCGCTCTGCCTAGCGGTTCATAATTACTGCCCAATGGTGCAAAAAAGGTTTATGTGCAGATCTCCATTTTTCCCACCTATAAAAAAATACCCAAGCCCAACAAACACAACCCACTCATTCATATGCATGAAAATTTAACCATTTATGCTTCCAACATCCATATATACCCAACTAACTCCAACAAAACACGTCAACACAATTTTCATTCCACACAAGGACACCAAACATCATGCTCATGATGAAAACATAAATCTAATTGACTATCTCACAAAATTGGCAACATGCACACAAACTAAACACGAAAGACATCTCCATTTACCTTTTCTCTCGTTGCTGCACCCTTGCTCACGCTAAAGGTGACCTCCTAGATGCTTCTCCTTGCCTAGAAAAAGCTTTAACCTTTGCCTCTAACTCCAAGAACCTTCCTAACCCTTTAAGCTCTCCTTAGGTCTCCTTTTGGTGCTCTAAAAATTCAGCCATAATAGCCACATGAATTTTCTCCCCAAACCTTAACTAAATAACCCCTTCCTTTATTTTTCAGCCTAAAAGAATTAATAAAATAATTAAAAATGAAAATAAAAGTTTAATGGGCATCAATTGGCATTAACATGGAGGTTTCTGCCCATAAAGTCCCATAAACTATACTACTTTAACTCCTCTAAAAAATGGCTAGGGTTCATGGACCATCCACCAACGTAGTAAAAATAATAATGAGTAAAAAGAACAATTTGGTGCTAGCCATGGTTTGAACTCCCATCCTCACAATTACTAAGTATATGCACAACTAACAAGCCATTACATGTTTCCTGACATATTCACGCATATACATAAATATAATAACACATCATACAACCATACATTATATGCGAAATAAAATAAATAATTATAATATCACACTAATTGCATAGACAAGATTTGAACCCTAGACCTCCTAAAATCACAAGCACTCTCAACCTCTTGAGCTACCACTATTCCTTATTCTTGACAACATAATTATTTTAGATATACTTCTAATTCACCATCATTGTAAATAAATAAAAATTTATTTATTTAATTTTTTGGGTCTTACATTCTCCCCAACTAAAAAAAATTCATCCTCAAAAATTGCACTTACCAAGAAATAATTATGGATATGATTGCTTCATGAGATCCTCCAATTCCTAAGTCGCCTCTTGCGTTGCCTCATCGCAAAGGACTTTCATTGTTCGGATCTCCTTTGCTCTAAGCTTATTGACCTGAGAATCCAGTACCCTCATCGGTCTAACATCTATTGACAGATCCTCCCAAAACTGAACATTGTTTGCCTCTAACACATGAGTGGGACTTGTTATGTATTTCCCCAATTTTTGACACATGAAACACATTCTGCAAGTTCACCAAGTGTGGTGGTCAAGCGATCTCATATGCTACCGAATGATTTTGTCTTTTAATATGATAAGGTCCAATGAACTTTAGGGTCAACTTCTTTGATTTGATAACTCTTCCAAGGCTAGTGGTTGATGTAACATTGAGATACACATGATCTCCCACCTCAAACTCCAATGTCCTCCTCCTCTTATTTGCATAAGACTTTTGTCTACTTTGAGTCGCTTGCATCTGATCTTGAATCAATTTGACTTTTTTTGTTGTTTGCTACAACAATTCTCGACCAACAATGATCGTCTCACCTTTTTGAGACCAGCACAACGATGTTCTGCATCTTCTCCCATATAATGTCTCATACGATGCCATCCCAATGCTGGAGGGATAATTATTATTATAAGTAAACTCCACCAATAGGAGTATCTCACTCCCACTTCCCAAGTAGTCTAACATGCAAGCCCTTACCAAATCCTCTAAAGATTGAATGGTCCTTTCAGTATGACCATCCATCTGAGGATGATATGTTGAACTCATATGTAGTTATGTACCAAAAACTGCATGCAAGGACTGTTAGAACCTTGAAGTAATCCTCAGATCACGGTCTGACACTATGCTCACTAGTACTCCATGCAATCTAACCACCTCCCTAATATACAACTCTGTCAGTTTGTCCATTGACATTCTCTTATTGATTTGTAAGAAATGGGCGCACTTCGTTGATTTGTCTACAATAACCTAGATTGAATAATGAACCTTAATTGATATCGATAAATGGGTCACAAAGTCCATTGAAATACTGTCCCACTTCCACTAAGGAATGTCCAACTATTGTAGCATACCTTTTGATCTTGGATGTTCAATCTTGCCTTTCTGACAAACCAAGCAAGGTGCTACAAACTTTACTATGTCTTTCTTCATTCTGTTCCACCAAAAAGATTCTTTCAAATCCTTGTACATCTTAGTCATACCTGGATTTATCCTAAGATGACTTTTATGTCCCTCCTCAAGAATCATCTTCCTCAGTTTAGGCTTCGATGCAATGCACACTTTATTCTTAAAACGTAGAATGCCATTTGTCCCCAGCACAAACTCCTTACCTTTCTCTATATCTAACAACTCAACAATATGTTGTAACTCTACATCATTCACTTCCTCCACTCAGGTCTCTTCTAAGAATGTATTTGTGATCTTCAGCAGACTACATCAAATATGATCTAGACCCAATTGTAGCCCCAACTTCATATCGCGAAGCTTCTCAATCAATTCCAGCTCTTTCACCATTAATGATGAAGGCTTAAGGCATATGCTACTACATTGGCTATACCTGGATGGTATAAAAGCTCAAAGTCGTAGTCCTTGAGATACTTCATCCATCTTTTCTGTCTTATATTTATCTCTTTATGATCAAACAAGTACTTCAGGCTTTTGTGGTCACTGAAGAATTGAAACTGGGAGTCATTTAAATAATGTCTCCAATCTTTAGAGCAAACGCTATGACAATCAACTCTAGGTTACGAGTAGGATAATTCTTTTCATGCACCTTCAAGTGTCGAGACACAAACATCACTGGTCTCTTCTCTTGCATCAGTACACAACCCAAACCCTGATACGATGCATCATAGTACACCTCAAACACCTTGGTCGTATCTGGAATAGCTAACACTGGAGTAGTAACCAACATCTTCTTCATCTCTTCAAAAACATACTTCACATTTTTTTGTCCAAGAGAAAGGTTGATCCTTTCAGTGATTTGTGTCAATGGACTTACCATCTTAGAGAACCCATCAACAAACCTCCTGTAGTAACCTGCCAAACCCAAGAAACTTCTCACCTTTGTTACTATTTGTGGTCGTTCCCACTTCAGCATTGCCTTAATCTTCACTTGGTCCACCGCAATTTGTGCCAATATCATGTGGCCAAGAAATTGCACCTCTTTTAACTAGAAGTCACACTTGGCCAACTTCCCGTATAACAGATGCTACCTGAGTATGGCTAACACAATCCTAAGATGTTTTACATGTTCTTCACGATCCTTGGAATAAAGAAGGATGTTGTCAATAAACACAACAACAAATTTATCTAAGCATTAGTCACTGAAAATTGTAGGAGCATTAGTCACTCCAAAAGGCATATATTTGTAGTGTCCATAGCGTAACCTAAACACCGTCTTTTGAACATCCTTTGTAAGACCCGAAGAATTTAATTAATTAATTAAATAAATAATTAATAAATGTAGGTAGCAAGAGTCTTTATGGCAATTAATGCTAGTTTTTATAATATGGAATAGTACTAGTTTAAGTGGTTGAGAGTACTTGGCTATGTTGGAATAGTACTTGTGTATGCCAATTGTTTGTTAATTTAATTTTTTATTTCTTTTAAATAATATTCTTGATTGTGGTAAGTGATAATATAATCCTAGAGGTATAGGAATTATCATAAAACATGAATAATAGGTTCTTTTTGTCCAAATTTCTTTTTCGCATGAATGAGAAGGGGTAGCAACCCTAGCTGTCTTAGGGGGAAGCTAGGAGGGTTGCAAAACCACTTATTTATGGTCATTGAATAACTATTAAGCACCCTTGTTAATTACTTTTCCTTTTGTTGAGTAAAGAGGTAATTATTTGGTAGTAATTGCGGGAGAGAAAGGAATTAGAGGAGAATGAAACCCTGCATTTCGTGAGTGTTTTCGGTAGAAGATTTATAGAGTGCTAAAGCTGCATTTCATAAGAGTTTAAGAGCTATTGGTTGGAGAGGCAAAGGTAAGCCATTGAAGATTAGTAAAGAACACTTGATTTGTCAATTTTGAACAAGGAACGAGGTTTGGGGTGTTGAACTTATAATTTATTGTAATTGGTTAATTGTATGTTGTATGAAATGTATTGTGCATTATTTCCCTTTTGCAAGAATCTTGAGTTTTTGGATTTCTAAAAAATTTCCAAAAATTGCCTGGCGGGCCTTCAAAGCCGCTAGACACATACATTTTTGCCTATTTTTTAGGTTTTTGCCAAAAATCGTCTGGCGACGTGAGTGGGTTGCCAAGCGACACAACTTGTTTAACCCAAATTTTGGATTTTTGGATGAACCGCATGGCAGTGATGAACACCCACCAGATGACGTGAGCTAAATTTGCTCGAATGCGGGTTTTTAGGGTGTTTTGGGCTATTCTGATTAGAGAAAATGAATCTATACATGATGATGTAGTTGTGAAATACTATAAATGGTCAAATTACAGGGTGAATTGAATTAATGGTAATGAAATTTGGTATAGATCAATTTTAGGGATGATTGATGCATGAATTACATTGAGAACTTGTAGGTACACTTTTAAATTGATATTAAATAGCGTTGGATGTACATTTGCCTACTAAATTATGGAAATCAATAGAGGAATGTGTTCTGGAATTTTTGGAGACGTTTGCAGGTGTAACAGAATCTGGGTTTTTCCCATAAATTGATGCATCACCTAGCGGGATGTAATCTATCGCCAAGCAACAACACATAATGCACTTACAATTTTGCATTATGGGTGGAATGGGCTCAAGGTTATTTAATTGTTGGGTAATAATGAGACTGATATGTAAAATAGGAGAGAAATGGTGTAGTAGTACTTTGAATGTTGGAGAGAAAATATGATTGAGGGAGTGGAGACAACTAGAGCTGGAGTTGGATTGGGGGTTGCTGAATTCAATGTAAGTTGATTGTTGTAGTTAATGTTATGGTCTAAGGTATATGAGATGCATTTATTGGACTAAGTATAATCATAGGAATGGTGTTTATTTTCCTAGTTTCAATTTGAAGTAATGGAATTCAATGTATAAGTATAGAAGTATATGGCTACAAAGTGTAATGCATTTAGTTAAAACCAATTTAATGAAATAGAGATATTGATTAGGATCATGAATACAAATAGGGAGATTTTGAGGACTATTGCATGTGGTCTATTTCATGGTTGTCATTAAGTAAATATAAGCATGGAAATAGTTAGGTGAGTGAATATGTGGGGACTTAAATCTGTTGGAAGGCATGTGTGAGCAAATTTCAACTATGAAAGAATGATTTGTGTTTCACTAAGCACTATGTAGTGTGTTGGAAAGCTTGGATGAATGGGAAAACCTGGCTATAGTGGAAAAACTAGTACAACTCGCTGTACTGGTGTAGCACCTAGCGGCGAGGTTAGAGTTGTTAGGCGATAACTACAATTCTGGGGGCTACTGTGATGCGTTGTGTTTGGCGGTGAGGGTCGTCTCGCCAAGCGACACCTTAAGAGACAATGTGGCTAGAGGCGTTTAGCGCCTGGCGGTAGAAGGGCCCCGCTAGGTGGTCTAGAAGTGAATTTTGCCTAACGGCTCTAGAGCAGCGTAACCGATATTGTAGGGGCAAAATAATTGTATGCTTTGGATGTGCATGGTCTATAGGGCTTTGGGTGATACCTTTAAGATCGACTTGCTGGAATGTTCCTTGAGTTGTGGCTTAGAACGGTATCCCTTGAGTTATGGCTCAAGATAAAGGGTAAACACGTGGCATTCTTGGAGTTGTTGCTCGGAATGACATCCCTTGAGTTATGGCTCATGATGGCAAATGCACACAAGGAATCTTTGAGTTATGGCTCGAATTGGCGAGTGTTGTCGGTGTGAGTGTATGAGTTATGGCTCGTATGGATGGGTCTAGAAAGATTGCCCTCCTCGGTTTTTAGCCGACAAGTTTGGTAGTCTTGGGACATTACGAATTATGCTTCATGTGGGAAACTCCACCTAGCGTTACAAAATATGGTCCGTAGTAGGTTTCCTGCACATGTTCTACAAGTTGTGGCTTCTAGGTGTGGTAGCAAGAGAATCTCGAGGTATTCATCTAAAGACGTAGAACCATTATAACACGGTGGTGGATATATGGTAGTGAATAAAAGGATAGAGTTCCTTTGATGAGTGTATGCTTATATCCATTTGGATTGTTATATGTATTATCTGTTAGCTCACCCTATCTGTTTATGTTTGGTGATGATCGTGTAATGTGTTACATGGGAACATAGGATGTTGCAGGTGGTGCTGGTGAGGCATAGAGCTAGAGTGGGGCAAGCTTGGGAAATAGTTTTATGGAGTTTATTCCGTTGTGCATTCTAAAGACTTTGTAAACACTAATATTATCAAACTTGAAATTTGTATTTGATATTTATGTTTTGGCAGAATTTGAATAATTGGCGATGTAATACAATTTTAAATTTCCCGTGTTTGGGAAAAGATAATATAATAAATGAGGTTTTATTTCTATATTTGATTTTTATTTTATTTAAATTAGTAATATCCGACCAGAATGTTATATCCTCCGGTTTGACCAAGATCTGATGATAACCAGACCTCAAGTCAATCTTAGAGAATATTCCTGCTCCCCTCAACTGATCTAACAAGTTGTTTTTTCTTCTCAATGGATACTTGTTCTTGATCGTTAACTTATTGAGTTGACGATAGTCAATGCATAACCTCAAACTATTGTCCTTGTTATTAACTAGTAACACTAGAGCTCCCCATGGTGACACATTTGGTTTGATGAACTTCTTCTTTAGCAAATCCCTAATCTACTTCTTAAGTTCTACCAATTCCACTAGTGTCATTCTATATGGAGCAACAAATACTGGACTAGGTCCTAAGATCATATCAATAGTGAAATCTACATCCCTGCTCACTGGTAGAATTGAAACTTCAATTGGAAACACATCTACATACTTTTTTACAATCGGTATACTTCATATTTGCTTTTCTGCTCTTATTTTTTCTGCTTGAGCTACTGCCATGAAACAAGTAGTGCCCCCCTCAATTCCTTCATAACTTCATGAGTGGAGATTGACTTCAACCCATCTATGTTTGGAAACACCACCTTGTATCGTCCATAATCGATAACAGTATGATTGATAGATAACCAATCCATTCCTAGTCTCATATCCATACCCTCCAATGGCAAGCATATAAGATTCACCTTGGTCCTGTAGCCTGCCACTTTGATATAACATTCAACACAAACTAACTGGGTTGAAACCTGTCCAGACGTTGGTGTCGAGACCACTAACTCACACCCAAAATCACGTATAAGCAAACCAAGCCTTCCAACACAATTAACATATATAAAAGAGTGTGTGGCTCTAAAATCAAATAGCACATTCACACTCTTGCCAAAAGATAAAGAAGTGTCTTGTGTGAGATTACTTGTTTGCGTAGCTTCGATCCCAATCAAAGCGGATACCCTCCTAGCAACTTTCGCCTTCTCTTCCAACAACTTTTGTGGTCATGATCCTTCACCCGTCTTCAATCAGGACACCTATCAGCAAAATGCCCTGGCTGGTCACACATATAGCACTTCCTACCACTTGTACTGCCACCTGGGTTACTTGCAAGCTGGAGACAATCCTTCTTGAAGTGTGCTCCTCCACACTAGAAGCACTAAAACTTCTGAGATGATGTATGTGGTCTAATGTAGGGTTTCTTCTATTGTCTCCCTTCAATGTTATTTTTCTACGTTCTAACAACCTCATTGGGTTCCACCTCTAGTTGTTCTATAGTCTTGGCCTTCTCCACCAAGTAGAGAATTTTATGATTCTCAAGTGTACTAGAACTTTTAGCATCTCATGCCTCAAGCCTTTCTCAAATTTCCTACAGCGCCGTTCCTCTGTTATGTTCTATGAAGAAAACCATGCCAAATACTCAAACCTTTCAATGCAGTCTTGCACCAACCGATTTCCTTGCTGCAAAGTGAGGAACTAAACTTCTCTGTCATGTTTTGCACTTACAGGGAAATATTTGTTCAGGAACCTCATCCTAAAATTGGCCCAATCCGCTTCTTCTCCTTGAGTCTGCATTTGCTGCCGCATCCCTACCCACTAGTATTTTGCATCAACTACCAGAAGAAAGGTAGCATAGGTGAGTTGTTGCGCCGCTAAACATGCAATCACTCTGAAAGATTTCTCACACTCCCCTTTTAGGCATCAACTTCGTCTGGAGTTATCCTACCGTTGAACTTGACCAGCTTGTGTCTCATATAGTCATCCATAGTGGCTACTCGTTCAGTAGGATGTGATTGCACCATCAGTGGTGATTGCACTTCGTCAACCAGTCGGTGGATTGCTTAAGCAATCTCATCTACTGAGGTGTTGGTTTCATTCCTTTTGCGTGCCATTTCTAAACTCCACATATATTATTCCAAACGCAGTCATAAAAACATACTTCAATTCATCATAAATATAGAGAAAAATTGTAAGCATTAAAAACATCACATTCTAAGAGACTCTACAATCCAACCAAGACATACAGAGTTTCACAATCAAAACATGACTAGCTCACTCCCCAAAGCCCAAACACTTTTGAAACCAAATGGTTTGATACCAAATTTAACACCCCATCCGGATATTACCTTTGGTACAACTCAATATAACATAAAACCAAAAGAAATTCTTCTGATACCTTTCCAAGTCTTGGGAAAATTCAAAACTTCATCAACTTGATAACAAAACCGATAATTCAAAATAATCTATTACAAGTTCCAAACAAAACCATGTTTTAAAAGAAAGAAAAAAAACATTGAATAAAGTATTTCAAAATTCCCCGAAGCTAGCTCGCATCTTCAATCCTATGCCTTGCCAACCATCTACAACAACATCTGCTCCCGTGCGACAAAGCCACACGATCATTGCACAACCACAAAAAGAAAGGTTGAGCTTAACAAAATAAAACATACACATATAACATGATCACCTCACCCAAACAACTTATCATGACAAGATACCTATAGTTAGAGACCATGCATAACAAGGGAATTACACAGTCACATTCTCATAAGCCATACGAGACCTTACACAACTAAACACTTCACTATCCTATTCAACTAGAGCCTTAAGATTAGCACAAACCATCTACGAACCTGCCCGCTCGTAGTCAGACCTATTAGAATATCACGCTAATGGCATACACATGATTTGAACCCAAGACCTCCCAATACCACCAAGCACTCTAGTTAGTTTGGTTGCTGCCATGGAAAGAACAAAAATCTATTGTTATCCCAACTATTTGATGATTCCAACAACAAACTCCTTCGTTCCAGCTTTAAGCAAAATGCCAACTACCTAAACATCATAATGCCTAAATAGTCAGTGAATTTTTTTATTCACCCTTGGATTAGTATTTTTTGGAATGCTACTGCACTATTCTAATTAATTTATGCAGAAATTGATTCCACTCATAATTTATTTTTTGCTTAATAATTGTAATAAAACTAAACTAGAATTTGTGATATGAAATGCATCCGCAGTAGTTTAGCACTAGATTTTATTTTCAAACTACATCAAATTCTAGCAGGTACCAAATCAAATTTGTGGTTTGGACTAAACTTTTGACCTTTTGTAGCAATGGTAACTGTAAGACCCGAGAAATTTAACTAATTAAATAAATAATTAATTAATAAATGTGGGTAGTGGGAGCCTTTATGGCAATTAATGTTAGTTTGTATGATGTGGAATAGTAGTAGCTTAATTGGCTGAGAGTACTTGATTATGTTGAGAGGACTTTGATTCGAGTCCTGTCTATGTCATTTGTGTGTTATTTAATTTATTATCATTTTAATAATAATATGCTTGATCACGATGAGTGATAATATAATCCTAGATTTATAAGAATTGTCACGAAACTTGAATCGGTTGAATTGGTTGTGAAAGTGTTCGAACCTTCGTAGACATGAATTAAGCTTCCTTTTTTCCCAAAATTCTTTTTTTTTTGGCATGAAGGTGAATGGTCAAACAAATCCTAGCCGTTAGAGGGCAGCCAAGAAGGCTGGGAGAAGTACCCTAAAATAGCCATTTAATGATAATTATACTCAGTTAAAACGTGTTTAAGAGGTCAATTGATGTAGAGAAGAAGAGTTTTTGAGATTGGACATTTGAGAGCATTGTAAAGAGTGTGATTCCTGAGAAAAACAATGTTTAGTGAGTGATACAGAGGAGCTAAATTGTGGGAGAGCTAAGGGAAATCATTCTTGATCAAGGAGGAACTATCACATACACAATTTTTAAGCAAGGAATCCAGGTTAGGGGAGCTGCAAATTGCATTTCTTGATTTTAATTCATGATTATGAATTGTCTGATAAGAATGAATATATGTTGCGTGTGAATTTCTAAAATGTGATAAGTTTATGGAGATTTTCCAAAAACCGCTTGGCGGGCCCTCAAAGTTGCCACGCGACTCATACTTTTCTATGTAATTGTGGGTTTCAGTGAGGAACCGCTTGGCGGCATGAACTGACCGTCAGGTGACGCATGTGGTTCAACCCAGTTTCTGGGTTTTTGGTATGAACTGCCTGGTGATAAAGGACACCCGCTAGGCGACGCGGGTGAGTTTTGGTTTGATTTGGTTTTCTGCACATTCTAAGTTGATTTGATTCGGTGGAAAAAGGTTCTTGGTAGCTGGATATCTGGTGAACTGCTAATAATTGGATAATGGCGAGTTAGTTAGGCATACGAATAAGGGATGTATGATTTGTCTTGAGGAGATTGTATGTGTGTATTTAGAGTAATGTAGATACCTTTGGGAACCCAATTACTTGTGGAACTCTGCACGCTATTGTAGGAAGGCAATCTGGGAAATTTTTGGGGGCTTTGCAAGTGCTAGAAATTCTGGGGATTTTCCTAGAATACCATGCACCACTTGGCGATAAGGATTGGGCCGCTAGGTGCCAACGCAAAGTGGGTAGCTTTGTGTGGCTGTGAGGTGCAGATCTAGTTTTGAGTTTATTGACATCCATTTGTGGAAATAGAATTTGGGGAAATCATTTGGTGGGTTAGATTTGAATTTTTAGTATGAATTAATTTGAGGGTGGAATTAGGATTGAAAGAATTGGGATTTTTAGTACATTACAGTTTAGTTCCTAAACAAGGATCATGAATGATGTTAGCTGTGGAAAAAAGGACTTAGGCATTGGGATTACTATTTAGTGCCTAATCAGCAAGGAGGGTGATCAATGTGTCTAAGTGTAAAATAAGGTGCCATGGGATTTAAAAGAATAACAAACCAAGTCTGTATTAAGAATTAGAGGATGAGTACTGTAATGGTAAGTCGAATTGATAAGTATGAATGCATGATCTTTTACACTTGGGAAAACCTAAAGCTAATGGAATGCACATAGGATAGGACATGATGATTGAGGACAATGTTGGCCATATTTAGCTAAGTATATGGATTTTTGGTACGTGTGGAGGTAGATAAAGGTGTGTAAGAAACTTTGCAGGCTATAAAAAAATATTACAACTCGTTGCACTGATGTAGCGCCTAGAAGCAAGGATTGGACCATTAGACTATAGCTACAAAACCAATGGTGTTTCTGTAGATGTGTGTGGTATACAAGGCTTTGTGTGATACCTTCAAGATCGACTTGTTGGAATGTTCCTTGAGTTGTGGCTCAAAACGTATCCCTTAAGTTGTGACTCAGGATAAGGGTTAAACACGTGGAATTCCTTGAGTTGTAGCTCGGAATGGCATCTCTTGAGTTGTGGCTCGGGATGGCGGATCAACATGAGGAATCCTTGAGTTATGGCTCGGATTGGCGAGTGTTGCCGGTGTGAGTGTGCAAGTTGTGGCTCATACGAATGGGTCATGAAAGATTTCCTTTCTTGGTATATAGCCGACGAGTTTGGTAGTCTTAGGACATTATAAACTATGTTCTTATTGGGAACTCCACCTAGCATTACGGAGTGTGGTCTGTAGCAGTTGTCTCGCACGTGTTCTACAAGTTGTGGCTTATAAGTGTGGCAACAACGCATCATGAGGTATTAATCTAAAGACGTAGAGCATGGATAACATGGTGGTGGCCATGTGGTATGAGATTAAAGAATGGAATTCCTTGATGTGTGTGTGTGCTTATATATCTGCATTATATATATGATTTTTGTACTATTAGCTCACATTATCTACTTGTGGTTGGCGATGATAGTGCATGCGTTACACGGGAGCAGATGATGTTGTAGGTGATTCTGGTGAGGCTTAGCATCAAATAGGGGCTAGTTGGGAAAAAGATTTTTGGAGTTTTATTATTATTTTCTTTTATGGATTTTGTAAACCCTGTTTATGGAGTTATGAACTTGAGTTATTAGTGGAACTTTTATGAGTTTTATCACGAGAAGATGTTTAATGTTTTTTTTCCCACGTTTTGAGAAAGGACGTATTAATAAATGAAGTTTTACACATAACCGTAGCCTATACCACCTAAATAAGGTTATAATTTCAACATTTTTACATTGGCCCCTGCATATGTCTTTTTCCTCCTACCGCTACAAAGCCCTAAATCAAATTTTCTTGTCTTGGGGTGTGTTCAAGTCTTACTTCCTTGTTTTCTTCATTACTATCTTCCTCCAATGTGGTTAGGTTCATCTCTCTTGCATTTAGGTGCATCTCTCCCATGTTCAAGTTCATCTCTCTTTTTTCCTCTCTCATTTTCTTCTAGATCAAGTATATCCACCTTGTGCATTCACAAGTTTGTCACCCATCATTAGTGGTTTGTCTTCTCTCTTGCATGCCCATAAGTGCACCTTGCTCCCATTTTCAACGCTTGCTCCCAGGTCCGTCTTCTCTCTCGTTTTCTTTCACATTTGTCTCATGCCTTGCTCCTCCTATATCTTTAAAATTTGTATGTAAAATGTAAAAGAATCCTAAACTCTAAATATTGTATACATGAAAGTATGAGAAACCTAAAATGTCAAATCATGAAAAATCTCTATTTAATGTTAGAAAACACCAAAATAAAAATGGAAAAGAAATTCTAGAAAATAATAAGAGATAGTAAATGGTGGAGTTTTGAAACTTTTGGAACCCTAACCTCCTTTGGATGTTGGCCAGTAGAAAGAAAACACAATTTCCAACAACTTTGCAATTCAATACATCTTCATCTAAGGTCCACAATAAGTGTTCTTTTCTCCACCAAATCTCACCAAAACAATACATGTGACAAATATGTGCAATGTACATACTCTACAAACAAATATACAATAATAGAAGTAAACACAAAAAAATGGGACTCAAAAAATCAATTTTTACCTATTTTTAGTGAATTTATCAAAATCATTACTTGTGATGAAAACTTAACTTTTACGTTGCTTGTTTTTGGTTCAATAATGTTTCCTGGTGATGTTAAATCTTCGTTTTTAATTTTTCAGGTTGTTTAATAGAGTGTAGAAATTACTAAAATGATTTTTTTAATTCTATAATAAGCTACAGTTGGATGAAAAAACTATAATCTATTCATGACTATACACTATAACCCACCCTTTTTTACTACATCTAGATATACTACGATTTATTAACCGTAGTTTAACATAAAAAGTAACCATAGTCATATTCCTTCACTAAACTAGTAACTTAAATGGATTGCTTGATTAATGATTCTCTTCCAACACTAATTTCATGAAAGATTTGCTTCCAAGCTTTATTATTCAACTGACAAAACAAACATAAAACCAATTTGTATCAATAAACAATTGCAGCTCCAATAGTTCAACACTAGAACTTCAATACTCACCACCGTAGAAGAAATGCTTATGCTACTAATTGAATCAATGTTCAAACAAATACTTTACAAACCAACATTACAAGGATGGTCAATTTTTTATTGAAACAATGCTAGCATCGAAAAACAAAACTGAAATATGAATCAATACTTTCTACTTTAGTGAGTTTATGCATCACACAAGTTAATATTCCTAGTTATCATAATAAAGTTTGGTTTGAATTGGCCAAAATGTATTTTTATAAGGTTGTGTCTTCAAATAAACTAAGTCTTCTATTGAAACTCCTTGTCTACCCACCTGAGATCAATATACCTTTTCACTCTTTCTCGTGCTTTGTGTAAATTCTCTTGAAAAATTTTGGTGGTCTACTCTTTTGTTCTCACTGTATAAGCACTACTTCTACTAATGAATTGTCATACATTGAAACATTCAACATTGTTGAAGGATAATAAATCTTTGTCAGAGAAGCTTTACAAAAATTAAGTTCTCTTTTATTTAGTACAGAAGTCAACCTTGGTTAGTCCAAAGAACATATGTTAATTCAATAATTGAATATTTCTCTTTTCTTCAATTTTGTTTTTGGAATTTTTAGGTTTATGAAATGAAAACAAAAACAAATTGCAGAAGATAAACTATTATGGAAGAGTGAAATATAGAAAATTGTGAATATAATGCTTATGAAATTGAAAAATAAAACTGAAACTATGACTGAATGCTTTGAAATGCAACAACAATATATAACACTAAGTTAGTAGATATTTGTTTTTTAATTTTTTATTAACTAGGAAGTTGTTCTATTTACTTAAATAAGTTAGTTGTTGATTGGGGTCTTTAGGAGGTAGAACTAAAATCTAGCCCATTATTTAGGCAGTTTTCAACCCATGTTTCCTACGTGAAAGTAGTGGGCTGAAATTTTATTTTTGACAAACATTTACCTAAAACATAATCATAAGATGTGTTATATGAATTGTCATGTCTTTCTACCAATGAGTCACCCTTGGAAAGCCAATAAAAAGTCTTTTAATGAGCGTAGAGCACACTTCATGTGTTAATAGTAATGGACATCCTAGAAGTATTCAAAGACTTCAAGAATGAATTTGGAAAGAAAAAGAAAAAGAAAAAGTATGGTCCATGGAAAAAGAGATCAATCTTCTTCCATATACCTTATTGGGCTCAAAATACATTATGTCACAATTTTGATGTAATGAATATTGACAATGTATTTGATAGTATCATTGGCACTCTTTTGGACATTTTAGGCAAGACAAAAGATCATGTTAATGCTCGCTATGACTTGAAATATATGGGAATTAGGAAGAACCTTCATCCATGGGAAATTGGTGTAGATCATGTATAGTTTATAGCAACATGCTTTTCAATTAATGCACATGAAAAGTCTAATTTTTATGATATTTTAAAGGCTGTCGAATTTTCATATGGAAGTGCATCGAATATCTCAAAGTATGTGCAAGTTGAAAACAAGAAAATATTTGGTTACAAGAGCCATGATGCACATTTCATGTTACATTACTTATTATAAGTACTAATAAGAAGTATTATGCCTAATGTTATGGCTTAACCTTTAATTTATTTTGGATCATTCTTTTGCTCCGTATGTCAAAAAGTTATCCAAGCACAAGATTAGATTGCCTTGAAGTGGATATTAGAGAAATACTTTGTCAATTGGAAATGATACTCCCACTTAGGTTTTTTTTATATAATGATGTACTTACCTATTCATCTACCAAATGAAGTGAGATTAGGTGGTCCTGTGGAATTTCGTTGGATGTATCCTATCGATAAATATTTATATTTTATGCTTTCCTATCTCCTCCACATCACACATGCTTTATGCTTTATGCTTTCCATGTAGACATGTCTTAATCCACTCTAATTACCATAAGCATACCTACAAAACAAGTACACAAGGATTAAAATGTCAACTAAGGTCAACTCAACTATGGTCAACAAGACAATCCAAGTCAATGGTCAAAAAGTCAACCAAGGATAAGTCAACCAAAGTCAACAATAGAAAATTTAAACATAATGAAAGCTAAGACAATGGAAGGAATTAGGTAACTCCCTTTGCAAACAAATGGGTTCTTCTTAGACATGTCAAAGTGAGCCGGAGTTTATGAACCAACCCAGCAAATCATGAGTTTGACCCAGGCTGGGATGAAAAAATAAAAATTTTACTAATTGTGGGCCAAAACGGTTTAGCTCACTTTACTCACGAGTTATGTAGGTTCAAGTTGGGTTATGGTGAGTTGATCCATAACCCACCTATATTTTAAAAACTAATTAAATAAAATATAATAAATATTACTAATTTAATCTAATTTCCCTCTGTTTTGAAGAGAACAACAACCTAGGCGTGGTCTCGCATAGTTCATCTTTCTAAAGCCCAAGTTTGCAAACTAACAAAAGAAACCCTAACTTGGCTTGCCTTGCCTCCAATTCACACCATCACATAAAGCTTTATCTCTCCACCGTGTTTGTTCACTAGTCTGCAGCGTAGCTACTTAACGTCAATAGTAATCCATGTTTGTGCCCCTGTGTGTCGGTGTTTTTCGACATAGCTCCTCCTTCGCATCTGCGGTATTTCTTCCTTCTTATTAGCCTTTGCGTCATCACAACCTTTGATGTGATCCCACTAAGCATACATGACTCTTCAAGCCCAACGTCCTGTGGAAGCCAATTAAGAGGCCCAACAATAAGGTCTATGATGAGAAAGATTCAAATGGGTATTCCTCTAAATGACCATCAAGATCAAAGCTTCCACACATTATTCACATGGGCTAAGGAAAATCACCAAGATATGAAGGATTACATGTAATTGCAGTAGAATAGAATTTATTTTGGGCCAATGTTTTGGCCTTGCTTTTCAATAATACACAAGACATGAAAGGAACATAGGATGGGGTTTCAAATTGGGCTCGACCCATTTCTCTTCATGCATGACCGAGACTACCAAAGACAAGGCAAGGCAAGGATGCTCTTTTGCTTCATGGTTTAACTAAGGTTGGTCATCACATCCAAAGGCCAAGAACACTTCTTGTTCTTCAAGCCAAGATCCAAGGGGCGTGACATTGCCTTTTTCTCCAAGTTTTCACCAATGGCCAAGATCAAGGCCCACTCCATCCAATTGCTCTACTTTGTCATGTGTAAATGGCTTCATATAAAAGCAAAAAATTCACTCATTTGTAACACTTTTGAATTTTTGTGCTATAGAAGTCAATGAGTTGAGAACACTCCTCACTATTGCCACTTAAGAGTCATCTTTTAGAGAGCTTACTCTCTTTGCCTCTAGCCTCCTTCCTAAGCTAGAGCCAATTCTAAATCACTCACTCTTTCACCGATCAACGGCGCCGATGGCCTCATCAAGTTGTATTCAGAGCCACTCAGTTCTTGGATGTCTTCAAAGATAAGTATTCGAGCCTTATCTTTACTATTTTCCTCTTTATATGTTCAATTACGTCTTGTTCGTTATTTTTTTGAGTCTGATTCTTTGTTGATTTCGTGCTATTGATATTTTTCTTGCTGAAATTGATTCACGTTTCCTTGTTCTGAGTTGTCTGAATCAATGATATGATGAAATATTTAGATCTCTCAATCTGCTGCTCAATGCCTGTCAGTTAGATTTTACTTTCAGTTTTGATTACCTAGCTTTGAATTTTTTTAATCTCGTGTTTTTGTCTTAGGTTTTGTTTAGTTCATTTTATATGTTGATAATTCCATAGATGTGTGCCTAATTTTTGTTTTGTTCAGTGTTGCGTATCATTCAATCACTGTTTCATTCGCCTAAGTAGATTCATGTGGTATGTTTTGTTCTAATTTGCTATTAGATCATTAGCAAATTGTCCGCACTGCCAATTGATACTATTCTTGTCATTTTTGCGTAAACAACTTCTATTTTCATGTTCTGTTTGAATCTGTTCATGTTTCTGAGATTACAATTGCTCGCCAATGATTGTGCTGACCAAACTGTGATGTTTCCATTGTTTTGATGATACATCTGACTTTGTTCAGATTGTTTAACTGGAAGCCTAGTTGGTTTTGGTCCATACATAGGCTAAATCTTTGCAGTTTTGTTGGCATTAGTCCAATGCTTCTTATTTCCAATGTTGTTTTGTGCTTCAGTTGTGCATTGAACCTGAATTCTACAATTTGTTATGTAGAGTGGAACCTTGATCATTATGTTTTGGCTGATTTGCTATGTGTTGTTACTATTTGCACCACTTCTAGTTAGTCGACATTAAATTTGTTTTGGTCAATTCTATTTGCTATATCACAATTTTTTGTGTATCTATGATTGGCCTAGACTGTGCATCCTGTCATATATCTGCAGTTTCATTCTTGACATGATTGTGTTGGCACATTTACTCATTTGGTTCACATATGTGTGCACTGACCATGGCCTTAGTTGTGAGTTTTGCAAATTGATTTTTTTTTCTCTGTAGTAGCTACTCTGTGGTGCCATGATTCTCGTAGTCTATGACTACTTTGGCCAGCATCAGTGTTTTAAAAATTTGTTGCATCTGTCTGTTATTACACTATTACCTTTGTTTAGTGCAATAGTTTGTTTGGTCTGGATTTGCTTTGCAGTTGCTGTTTTGTCAGCTTATTGACATTAAAAATGCTTTAGTTTTTTGTTTGTTTGATCCAATTCAATGCAGTAGTGGTATCAAGTTTTCATTTACTTTTAAGTGCCTCTGTTGTGGCCTGATTCATTGCTTGCCTCCACAATTCTGGTGTTCTTGCTTTGATCTGCTGCTACTTTCTTTGATCCCACATGTTCAGATTTTGAGATTGTCAAATGACATAAACTGCTGCACCTTTTGTGATCTATGTTGATAATGGATTCAAATCTACTGCATATTGATCATTGTTCTGTGCTGGCCGAGAGTTTCTTGTGAATTCATTGTTTTCTAGTGTGCTTTTCATCATTGTTTGTAAGTTGGGTCATTTGAAATCTTTCATATGCATTTGTTTATTGATTTGGTGGTAGAAAATTGACCTTTGCGTGAGGTGTTCTTCAAGTTTTTGAGAGCTGAAAAGAAAATGAGGAAGAAATCAGTGATAAGAAAAAGAATATGATGCGAAAGATAGACACATCTGAAAATGAAAATGAAAAAAGTATTGATTGAATTTGAATTTTTTTTTTCAGTAACACACAATTGTCTTGCCCAACTCACAGTATGACTACTGCTTTTTCAATGTCAATTGCATATGCTCTTGATTCAACTTGTTTTGAGTCTTATTGATTTTGGTTTTGTTAATCGTCTTCTAGACCATTCCTTAGGTTCCTTTTGTGTGCCTTCTTTATTGGTTAGCTTGTTTTTCTTGCTTGTCTTTATTGGCCATCCTTTGAGTTTGTCTATTAAATCTTTCACTTGATGTTGTCCAATTCTTTCATTTGAGTTTTTCTTGTTTTCAGTCTTGGCTATTCTTAAGTGGCAGCGCTTCTTTTTGGTTTTCTTTCCTCTGGATACTCACTTTGTTTGGCAGCCCTTGTAGGTAAAGCCTCTTCTTGAAGGTGGAGTGGTGAGTGAACCTGTTGGGAGGTACAATGTCGAGGGAACACAGGAGTGAGTGGGACTTGAGAGCACCACATGATATTGGATGGAGTGCACCACGAGAGATTCATAGGTGTGAGTTGGGACAAATTCCAACACTGGCCGAGAGCTTGAGAGAGACAACATAGTTCTTTTATTATTTTGTGTTGTTCTGTTTTCATATCACGGTATTTTGGGTTATCTTTCTTTTTTCTTTTTTCAGTTGCTGTTTTTGTTCATTTGGCTTAGGTGGGAAAATGCTTTAGAGCAATCCCATACTTAGCATTTAATTGTAATAGTTTAAGCGTTTAGTGTGAGGTTCAAGGGGTTCCAAAGGCCACTTGTATCTTCACTTAGGATTTTCGTCTAATTTATGTTTTCAGCCTTTATGTTTTATGTTTTTATGCTTTCAATGTCCAGGTTTTGTGTGATTTGTGTGTTTGCCATTTATGTTTTAGGTCACCGTGATACCTAGGTGCAATGTGTTTAACACCTAGTTGACCTTCTTTTGGTCTTTCAGTTTTCAATCTCTTCACACACTTTGTCCAATTGTTTTCACACAATCTGTTTTCATTTGTATTTTTATTGAGAACTTTTGTGAAAGCATTCTAGAGATCTTGTCTAGGAAAGGCTTGGTTCCTAAGCTTGTCCATGTGACTCACCTTCTTTTCCTGGGAGTATCTCTAGATATCTTTTCCATTGCCACCAACCGCTAGGTTTCTGTCGTGCGTTGCTTTTCTATCATAGAGTTCGCAGTTTTCTTTCACGCGTGTTACCAGCATCCCGCAACACCATACATCTTTATTGGGCCCGACCCCAATTATTCCAACCAGCTCCCTCTTCCCCTTCACTTTTCTCTGCCCAACTTGCAAGATGCGGCTAGGGTTCTCCTCTACCAGTCACATACTCCTTCCCTTGACGAGAGCAACTAGGGATTGAGTGATCACGAGTTCCAGCCTGAGCTCTTAGGATTTAATCTCACGTTGTTGTTAGGAAATTCTGTTAGACGACCTTCATTCTGCTTCCCAATTCCCGTTAATGTTTGCATCTTCCCTTTTCTTCTGTCAGGGTTTGGGTTTAGTTTTTACGGTTGCCTTTGATTCTATAAAAGGGCAGACCATTGATTGTAAACACTTAGCTTAGATGAATGATAAATCTGGTTGAGAATACTCCCACTTTCATCTCTGCTCGAACCCTAAACCCTAGATTAGGTTTTAGCCTCGTCGGGTTTACCATTCTAGTGAGAAGCCTAAGAGATTCGATCGTTCACTTCAATAATCGATCTTCCGCTACATTTTCCAATCGTTTCCACCGAACAAACGACTGCCGGAGGCCGTCTCTGTCGAATGGAGTCCATTTCCGCCGATCAACGGCGCCGATGGCCTCATCAGAAAGGCTAGGTTGGTTATTGAGAAGCCTCCTAATCATCAAAAGTTTCCCTTCATTTGGATATGAATGTTCTTGAGAATCACTAGAATGAGAAGTGTCGGAGTCACTTGAAGATGACTCCTCTTGGCTAGTG